>Ga0207129_1006_pt1 | contig 75583 bp, 89 predicted proteins | sample Alteio_BWMinHeat_15_FD_153517 | JGI IMG/M metagenome (GOLD analysis project Ga0207129, IMG submission 153517) | Enriched cells from forest soil in Barre Woods Harvard Forest LTER site, Petersham, Massachusetts, United States -... | ecosystem: Environmental > Terrestrial > Soil > Temperate forest >... | reverse complement strand
TTAGAAATTTGATCTGTATTCCATACTTACTAAAAGGTGAGAAGCTTGGAAACATGCCATCTGTTTATTGGAGTTTGAATTACTGGCCTGTGGAGGCTGATAGATAAATGTCAACAATTGCACCAGAGTTTAGATTAAGTAGATTTATTGCTTCTCTAACCGATATTATATTTTGGGTTCTTCTAATTTTCTCGATTGTTGGGTTACCGCTTGTTTTCATTATACTTTTTTACATTAAACTCCCAGTAATCAACGGTCAACTTCTTACACCATATCTTGCCCTGACTTGGATGGCTAATCCGGCAAATACAGTTCCTATTATAAAATCATTAATTCATACAGAATTTTTCAGAATTATTGCTTTTCCTGGATTTGGATTTGCAGCTCTTCTTGCAGCCGCAACAATTTTCGTTGAAAGGAAATTTCTTGCAAAAATACAGCTTCGAGTAGGACCGCTTTATTGTGGAAAGATTGAAGGAATCTTACAACTCATGGGTGATGGATTAAAATTAATTTCAAAAGAAATAATCATTCCTGCAAAAGCAGATAAGCCTATCTTCTGGGTTGCACCATTGCTTTTTGTAGGAACAGCTGCCGCATTCGCATCTCTAATTCCTGTTGCATCAGGTTGGGTTGTATCAAATCCCAATGTAGGATTATTGGCAGTTTTTGCGACAATTGGATTCTTTCCTATAATCACAGTGCTTTCATCATGGTCTGCAAATAGCAAGTGGCCGTTTATTGGTGGAATAAGGGCACTACATCAAATGATTTCATTTGAAATCCCACTCATACTTTCTCTTCTAGGTATTGTCATTTTGACAGGAACTTTAAACCTGACAGAAATTGTAGAATCGCAACAACATTACTGGTGGATTGTGTTTATGCCAATAGGCGCAATTGTATTTTTCACTACAATTCTAGCAGAACTAGAAAGAATCCCATTTGACTTACCAGAAGCAGAAAGTGAAATTGTTGCAGGTTGGTTAACTGAATTTTCTGGTATGATGTATGGGCTTATTCAACTAGGAACTTATCTGAAACTATATGCTTTTGCTGGTTTGTTTACTGTATTATTTTTAGGAGGATGGAATGGTCCTATGATCTGGCCACCATTCCCAGCAGATATAATCACAAATGGAATTACAATTGGTCCAGTAACTGCACATATTGCAGGCCTTCCTCTTTTTGATCAAGACATGCTTAATGGTACACTTTGGTTTGTAATCAAGACAGTTGGTGTGATACTAGTAATTTTGTTGCCAAGAGGTGTATTCCCAAGAATTAGAATAGATCTGTTATTACATACTGGATGGTACAAGCTAATTGGGTTAGCGTTCATTAACATCTTTATAGCTCTCGGATTGCTATATGCAGGTGTCTTGGGACACGGAGGATTGATACAATGAGTACTGCAGGTGGAATAATACGAGCTTTGAATTCTGGTGTAAAACACCTTGCCGTGAAGCGATTTACATTACGATATCCAGAACAGAAATTGAAGTTTGTAGGCGATGGCTTCCAATTCGATCCACAGACAGGTGTAGGAATTGCTGGCCTTAGGGGACGACACATATTGTTCCATGATAAATGTACAGGTTGCCAGCTATGTTCTGTTGCATGTGAAGGGATTGCGGAAGCCATTGGTATGGTGAAAGTGAACGAGACTTGGAAACAAAACAAGAAAGCAATAATGCCACAGATTGATTATGGAAAATGTGTTTTCTGTGGATTGTGTGTAGACGCATGTCCATTTTATGCCCTCTACATGACAAATGACTACGAGCTTTCTTCATTTACCAAATCTGCTTTGATCTATACCCCGAGCCAGCTTGCTGTAAAACCAAACATATCACAAGATGTAGAGATAAAGATTGGCAAACGGGGTGCAACACATGGTTGATTCTATCTTTTTAGCTGTATCTGTTTTAACAATTGGTTCTGCAATTGCCGCACTTGAAATTCGTTCATTGATTTATGGTTCAATAGCTCTTATGATCACACTTTCTGGAATTGCGGGATTTTTCTTACTTTTAGATGCTCCATTTGTAGCAATGTTTCAACTTTCAGTTTATGTTGGTTCAATTGCCGTCCTCATACTATTTACTGTGATGCTTGTAAGACGTGAACTAATTTTCAACAAAATAGAAGACCACCGTAGAAGATATGCTGGCATAGGTTTGATGATAATCATAATGCTCGGAATTGGAACTATAATAATTGGATCTGGATTAAAGACAATGGAAACTAATACTCAAACCATAGATTATAGAAAAATAGGAGAAGATTTTCTTACATATTATTCGCCAGCATTAATTGTGATGGCACTTATTCTGACATCGTCAGTTATTGGTGCTCTGGCATTAGCAAGAAGGGAGGATGTTACAAATGAGCAACGGACTGATTGATTTTGTTCTAGTCTCCGTGGCGCTTTTGGCCATCGGGATATATGGTCTATCTGTAAAAAGAAATGCAATAAGGATGCTTTTTGCTATAGAGATGATTGTTAATTCAGCAAACCTAAACTTGGTTGCTTTTGCTCGATTTATTCCAAATAGTCAAGGACAAACACTTGCACTATTTTCTATAGCTATTGCTGCAGCAGAAGTAGCTGTTGGACTTGCATTAATTATTGTTGCCTATAGAATGTACAGAAATATCGATATTGCAGACTTTAGGAGTTTGAAAGGATAATGGAACATGTGTTGTTACAAGCGGTCTTTTTACCGCTGCTACTGTCACCTGTAGCATATTTTCTTGGCAAAAAATCAGGACCAAATGCAGCAGCTTGGTTTACCTTTGGTTTGTTACTTTATTGCACAACCATAATGATAGTACCTGTATTTTCAGGAACATACGAAGAACATTATCCTTGGACTAAATTATTTGGAGAGTTTGGATTCTTGCTTGATGGACTAGCATCACCTTTTGCAATTATAATCTACGTGATATCAACAGTACTCGTACTATTTTCAAAACCATACATGGTTGCAAAAATTACTTCACAATTTGAGGAAAGGATGAACAGACAAAAGCAAGTGGTAGGAGACGGAAGTTCCACTGCTATGATTGAATCATCATCGCTGAAAGGATATCTAAATCATCAGATCGGAGTATACTTTGCACTATTTCTTGTAATGGCTATGGGAATGTTAGGTACTGTACTTGCAACAAACTTGATCGAGTTTTATGTTTTCTTTGAGGTTATGCTTATTCCAGCTTTCTTTATGCTTGCCTTCTGGGGATATGAAGAAAAAAGAAGAGTAGCTCTACTATTCTTTTTCTGGACACATGTTGGTGCAGTTGTCTTACTTTTAGGATTTCTAGCCATTGGACTGAATGTTGGAAGTTTTAATTTTGCAGACATTAAAGAACATGGAATTCCGCCAAACATTCTCTCACTTGCAGCAGTTGCAATAATAATTGGACTTGGCGTAAAGATGGCAGCATTTGTTCTTCATATTTGGTTACCGCATGTTTATCGGGCAGCTCCAACTCCTCTGAATGCACTTTCTTCTGGTGCAATGCTTGGAGTTGGAGCCTACGGATTTTTCAGATTATTAATTGTGCTTCTGCCAGGTCAATATGATCACTTTGCGCTTTATCTGAACTTGTGGGGTCTTATTACAATGATTTACGCCGGTGTTATGGCTTTGATGCAAGATGACATTAGAAAATTGCTTGCTTATTCCAGCATAAGCCAGATGGGATACCTTATGTTTGGAATAGGATCTTCGTCTGTACTAGGACTTTCTGGAGCAGAGATGTTATTTGTTTCACATAGTCTTGGAAAGGTTTTACTTTTCATGATGGTAGGAGCTATTATTTTGCAAGTTGGCACAAGAAGTATAACAAAGATGGGTGGACTTGCAGGAAAAATGCCAATTACTGCAGTTTGTGCATTTATTGGTGCACTTACCATAATGGGTATTCCACCAACTAGCGGATTCATGGCAGAATGGACTATGTTTTATGGTGCATTACAAACCGCAATACAGCAGGGTTCCACGATAAGGATGATTGCCTTTGGTTTGGGATTGGTGGCTACTGTTATTACAATGGCCTATATTTTGTGGATGATAAAAAGGATATTTTTCGGTAAACTTCCAGAACATCTTGAAAATACAAAAGAAGCAAGCTGGTACGTTACAGCTCCTATGATGGTATTAGCAGGATTTACAATTGTAGTTGGAATATATCCTGATATTTTCTTTAATCAAATAATTCCGTTTATGAAAGGAGTAATGGGGGTTTAGGAATGGCTATTTTGCCCTTTGATTTATCCTCTAGTTCTCTTAGTGGATGGGCCGTCTGGATTTTACCGTTTATTGCAGCTCTAATAATACCAGCAGTTGCAAAAATTTCAAAAAGAGCTACTGGTGGAGTTGCTGTGGCATTTGCTTTAGCAAGTGCAATTTCTGCAGCTACACTTTTGCCACTTGCATTAGGAAACAACGAAATTCATAATCAAGTTTCATGGATTTCATCAATCGGATTAAAGGCAGGAATTCTGGCTGATCCTCTTGCCATTATAATGGCAAACGTAGTTGGATGGATCTCATTTTTAATTTTTGTATATAGCACAGGTTACATGAAGGGCGATAAAGACATCACAAGATTCTGGTTCTGGATGACATTCTTTGTTGGATCAATGCAGCTGATTGTTCTTTCAGATAACTTTTTGCAGCTCTTCTTTGGATGGGAAGGAGTAGGATTAGCTTCTTATGCCCTAGTAGGTTTCTGGTATAGAGATAAAAAGAAAGATCATGTTGGAATTGAAGGACGCAAGGTTCTGGGACTAGTAGACTACTATTCACCAACACATTCAGGAATAAAGGCATTCATTATGACAAAAGTTGGAGACATAATGATGTTATCTGGAATGTTTTTGATTTTTGCATTTGCTGGTACATTTGGATTTAGAGAATTAACTCAACATACAGAATGGGCTACTGAAATGTCAACACAACATCTTTTGATTCCTGCAGCAGTTTTGCTTTTTGGTGGTGCAGTAGGAAAATCAGCACAATTTCCACTTAATGAATGGCTACTTGAGGCCATGACTGGTCCTACGGCGGTTTCAGCGTTGATACATGCTGCAACAATGGTTAAGGCTGGAGTATTTTTGGTGGCAAGATTAGGACCATTGTTCTTTGCATTAGCTGCTATTGGTATTAACATGGATCAATTCTTTGAAGTTGTTGCATGGGTAGGTGCAATTACTGCATTATTGCTTGCAACTCAAGGAATGGTTCATCCAGAAATTAAGAAAGTTCTTGCATATTCAACAGGTTCACAGATTGGTTATATGATGATGGCACTTGGTGTGGCAGGATTGTCAAGACAATTTGTTGACGGTTACACTGCTGGGTTCTTCCATCTGATATCTCATGCAATGTTCAAGGCATCGCTTTTCATGGCAGCCGGTTCATTATTACATATTGTAGGTTCTCGATTCATGACAGATATGGGAGGATTGAGAAAATATATGAAGAAAACATATGCGTTCATGTGGGCTGCAGGACTTGCACTAATGGGTGCTCCATTTATCACTACTGGATTTTGGAGTAAAGATGCAATCTTTGCGGCCGTATATGAATCTGGAAATACATGGGCATTACCAATATTTGTAATTGCACTCGTTACTGCTGTAATTACTGCATTTTATACCACCAGAATGATTGGTATGGTCTTCTTTGGAAATAAGAGTAAACATGTAGAAAATATGGAAAAAGAAGGTCATCATATTCATGAAGCAAGTGCATCAATGTGGGTACCATATGGTATACTTGCAGTACTTACAATAGGAATTGGTATCATTGGATTATCATTTGAACATGAAATACATAGAATCTTTACAGATTATCTTAGTACCTATTTTGGAATAAAATCAGGAGTTGGAATTGTTGCTATAGAATCACAATCAGTTCTAGGTGGATTTTTGAACGGAGTTAATCCTATTGCACTTACTGCATCACTTGCTGCGTTTGGAATTGGATTTGGATTAGGATACATCTTCTATATAGGAAGATTTGCAGATCCTGTAAAATTTGTAAATTCTAATTTATTTTTCTATTCCGTACATAAATTCTTCCTAAATAGATGGTATCTTAACTCCTTGATCTACTGGGCTTTTGTAATTGGGCCACTATATTTTGGAAGGGGTGTATACAGATACTTTGAAAATGTTGTAATCGAAGGTTTTAACACAGGTCCACAAAAGGCAGTTGCTGTTGGTGCACGAATATTGCAAGGAACTCAAACTGGAATTTCTCAATCATATTTGTATGTATTTGGAGCTGGAATACTATTCGTAGTACTCCTTTTGTTAATTTAGGAGAAAAAAATGATCGAATTCACATCAACACCAATCATTCTAACTATACTATTAGGAGCAGTAGGAGTAATACTTCCAGTTATTAGTATAATAAGAAAAGAACGAGGTTCCTCACTATATGGAGGAATAGCATTTGGAGCTTTGATTGCAGCAATTTGTTTTGTTGCATATCAAATTCTTTCAAAGCATATCATGCCCGCAGCAATCTTTTCAAAAAATGTTCTTGTTGATGATACCTTTGGTTCATTTTTTGCAATTGCCATGCTTCTTGTTAGCATAATGACAACAGTTGGTTCATTTAATTACATGCGAGGAAGGTCTAACCCTGCGGTATACTATTCTTTGATACTTCTTGCATCCGTCGGAATGGTGCTTATTGCATATTCTACTGATTTAGTAATGTTGTTTGTAGCTTGGGAACTCATGAGTATTCCAACTTATGTTCTTGCAGGATTTAATAAAAAAGATCCATCATCAAATGAAGCTGCAATCAAATACTTTCTGTTTGGAGCTTTGTCGTCAGGAATTATAATCTATGGAATATCCATTGCATATGGACTTACAGGCTCAACAAACATAGGAGATGTAATTTCAGGATTCTCAAAACTTGGACCGGATATGATGCCATTAGCACTTTTAGCAGTAGGCATGTTCATTGCAGGATTTGGATTTAAAATTGGTCTTGTACCATTTCATATGTGGCTCCCTGATACATACGAGGGTTCTCCGCCTACTATTGCAGGACTTTTAGCAGCAGGTACAAAGAAGGCAGGATTTGCTGCGGCTTTACGTGTAATAATAATGGGTACAATTGCCCTAAACGTTGATTGGGCTTTTGCACTTGGAATAATTGCTATTATAACAATGACTGTAGGCAACTTGGCTGCAATAATGCAAAAGAATCTCACTAGAATGCTTGCATATTCCAGTATAGCTCATGCTGGATACATACTAATTGGATTAAGTGTTGCACCTTTTTCGCAAATTGGTATTCAAGCATCGCTCTTTCACATATTAAATCATGCAGTAATGAAGGCAGCTGCCTTTATCGCAGCAGCTGGAATAATCACTACACTAGCAATCTCACATATTGACAAGTTACGCGGTTTAGGAAAAAGAATGCCAATAACATCACTTGGCTTGGTAATTTCATTACTTGCACTAGCAGGTGTTCCTCCACTAAATGGATTCTGGAGTAAACTCATGTTGTTTGGTGCAGCTATCAACGCTGGCTCTGTCGCACCATGGACTCCTTATCTTGCAGTGGCAGGTGTTCTAAACAGTGCACTCTCTCTTGGATACTATGGTTGGATAATAAGAAAAATGTATTTTGAAGAAGGCGAATCAGATAAGAGAGTAAAAGAACCAAAATCTATAATTGCCGTTATGATATTCTCAATTATATTTATGGTAGGAATAGGAGTTTACCCTGATCCAATAATTGAATTTGCAAAATCTGCTGTTCCAAACCTTAGTGCACTTTCAACTATACACTAAACATTGTAAGATCTACAAGATTCTCTAGATGAGATTTTGCAGGACAATCTTTGATTTTTCTGAGCCCCGTTTTTGATTTTTGAGAATAATCTTTTAGCAAGAAATCCATATGATTAAAGATATTGCGTGGATCTGAACTCTTTTTTATTAAAGCATTAAATAATTTATCCTCATTATTCCAATCCTGCAGATCATCATGAATTTGATATGCAATTCCTACATTTTTTCCATATTCCGCAAGAGCAAGTATTTGATCTTCTGTTCCACCTCCAAGTATGGCGCCAATTTTTGAAGCGGCCTCAAAAGCTGTTGCAGTTTTATACTCAATCACCTTAAGATAATCATCAAAAGTAACATCTTCACTTGATTCTAATCTGGTCTCAATCATTTCACCATCACTCATCATCATTGCGGTATTAGCGAGCTCACTTGCAATTCTAGAATTATTCAGTCTTGATGATATGTTTAAAATCAAGCCCAAAACAAAATCACCTGTAATTATGCTCGTATTATAGCCATATTTTATATGAAATGGGTCTTTTCTCCTTCTTAAAATCTCATTATCTATGATATCGTCATGTATCACTGATTCTGTATGTAATAATTCAACAGCACAAGAGGCAACATATGCATTTTCATCACAATTTCCTACACTTTCTGCAGATAGTAGAAGAATAATCGGTCTAATCCTTTTTCCTCCATCAAGAGCATATTGAAGAGGTTCAACAAATTCAGAAGCAGAATAAAGTTCTAATTCATGTTTTAGTGCAGCATTTATTTTATCTACATATTGTTTGTAGTCTTTTAATAATGGGTTAATCTCAAGATTTTTTCTATCCAAAAACCTGCACACAGCTTAACCTTGTATTACAATATTAATGCTTTTGTAGTGTGCTCCAGCCGGGATTTTCATCAAATAGAATTTGAACCCGGGTCGGTGGATTGAAAGTCCACCATGCTTGACCGGTCTACACCACTGGAGCCCAAATTGCATCCGGTTTTCTGTCCATAAAATCCTTTTGAAGTGATTCAAAAGATTTTTTTATTGGCTGAATTTTATAAATCGCATGAATTCTCTTGTAACAAGAATCGATCAGTTAATAGAAAAACAAAGTTTGTTGAAACATAAATTTTATGTGATGTGGAATGAAGGGACACTAACGCTTGAATCTCTTAGTGGTTATTCAAAAGAATATTTTCAACTTGTTAAAGCAGTACCTGTATTTGTAAATATGGTTATGGCGCATGCATCTCATAGCAAAGATACAATTGCAGCAAATCAAAAAGAAGAATATGAGCATATAGCGCCCTGGATGAAATTTGCTGGTTCATTAGGCGTATCTCAAAGAGAGTTAGAAGAATATGATGGTCTTGAAAAGACAAGACAGGCTGTCTCAAATCTCTCAAAACTTATGACTACATTTGAAGAAGGCACTGCTGCAATGTATGCTCTTGAACAAGAAATTCCAAAAATAAGCCTATCAAAAATTGATGGACTGAGAAAATTCTATAATATAACAACTGATGATGCAATTGAATACTTTAGACTCCATACAGAAGCTGATGTACGACACGCTGCATTATGGAGAAAAATTCTTGAAAAAACACCAATAGAAAATGAGGAAGAATTATTTAATATTGCAAGTAAATCAATTGCAGCACAGAATATGTTACTTGATAGTTGTTACGAATCTTACTGCTAGCTCTATACTATTTTATACTGCATACAAAATTGTTTGTGCGGGGGCCCATAACTCAGCTTGGTAGAGTAACCGGCTCATAACCGGTGAGCCAAGGGATCGAAGCCCTTTGGGCCCACTATTTTTTGATTATAGATACAAACTTGCAGTAAATAACATTCATTTTTTGTAATGCTGTATTCATTAATTGGCCAAATGGAATAATTTTTGGTATAGGGATTACGTTAACATACGTCTAGGAAACCAAATGAAATGTATGCTTGCATTGATTTTTGGTTTATGATAAAATGATAATCATAAAATGATTAGTCGTTGCCACTAGTTTTAAAATAAGCAAATACTGATTTTCAATAGGCCGCAATGAAGAATCAGAGTTATATCTGAATCATATGATGTGAAGGCATTTGTCTGAGCTGCCTAAACAATTTTTTAAATTAGAAAGAATTTGGTGAATTTGATAAAATATGTTTATAGTAAAAGGTTACAGAGTATATATAAAGCCCTTATATAAAGAAAAAAAATGCCTCAAACAAAGCCAATTGTCAGCATAGAAAATGTTGTGGCCTCGGCATCGGTGGATCAAAGAATTGATCTCAATGTAATCACGCAAACTTTTCCTGATGTTGAATATCATCCTGATCAATTCCCTGGTTTAGTCTTCAGACTAAAATCCCCAAAAACTGCAACATTGATTTTTAGTTCTGGTAAGATGGTTTGTACCGGTGCGAAATCAGAAGAACAGTCTATCAAAGCAGTAAGAAGTGTAGTACAAAAACTTCGAAAGGGCGGCATCAAAATAAAAAAAGATGCCGTCATAGTTATTCAGAATATAGTGGCATCTGCAAGCCTTGGAGGAAAAATTCACTTAGAACAAGCTGCAAGAACTCTTCCACGAAGTATGTATGAACCGGAGCAATTTCCTGGTTTAATACATAGAATGCTTGATCCCAAAACAGTAATCTTACTTTTTGCGTCAGGAAAACTTGTTTGTACTGGAGCAAAAAAAGAAGCAGAAGTCTATAGGGCAGTACATAATTTGCACACCTTGCTAGAGGAAAAAGAACTAATGATCTACGAAAGCTAACTCTGTAAGCCTTTTTTTGGCTTCAGATTAGACCTATTTGTTTTTTAATTCGCTCAAAAATCTCATCATCAAGCAAATTTGCTTCATGTAATATCGAGCTTAATGCTATGATATCAGTAATTTCGTACAACCTTACATTTTCAGATGCTAAAAGCTCTCTTGCACCCTCGAATCTATTTATTATTGTAAATGCATCTGTCACAATCATTTTTGCAGTTTTGAGTGCTTTGATGGCATTTAGTAGGGAAAGACCGGTTGTTCCAACATCATCAACAAGTAAGACTCTGGAACCTTCTATTATTTTTCCCTCTATTACATTCTCAGTACCATAATCTTTTGGTTTTTGTCTTATGTATATGAGAGGTTTTACAATTTCAATAGCAAGAGATGATGCAATCACAAGTCCAGAGGTAGGAACAGAAGCAATACAATCAAAATTGTCAAATCCTATCTTTTCAGATATAGAACTTTGAAGCGCTTTTATCATTTTACGAAATTGGTGTGGAAAACTTGGTACCACTCTTAAATCAATATAATAAGGACTGTCTTTACCACTTGAAAGTTTAAAATTTCCAAACTTGATCGCATCATTTTGGTACAAAAAAGTTGCAAATTCTTTGACAAACTCCACAGCAAAATTAACTGAACTAGATTTATTTTAATTGTCCTATCGGTAGTCTTATGCCAGAAATTTGGCTTAGTTATGGGCCTACAGACATTGTATTAGATATACGAGCTGAAAATCTTGACAAAAAAATAGAGGTAGGAGGAACAAATCTGACAGATCTTGAAATTTCTTCAAAACTTGAACAAATTGATCTTACAAAACCAACTGAACTTGTAATTCTAGAATATTCAAAATCTGTACAAAAAATAATTTCTATATTATTAGAAAAATGTAATCAAAAATCAATTCCAAAACCAAAAATTCTAGTTGACAAATTTAATTTTCATGTACTAAAAAATATTTTTTCAGATCCTACTTTGATAATTTCAGAATTTGGCATGTCACAACTTTCAAACTCTAGTTTGATTTTTATTGGTGAAATGGAATTTGATGGACTCTTTGGATTTAATACCATATCGACAAAATTAATAAGAAGATTTGGAAAAGATCACATGCTTTCTGCATATGAGAAAAGAAAAGGAAACCTACCTGCTCCTGGAGAAGATCTTCAAACATACACGGTAGCTCAGAAATTTACAGATACTTTTGATATCACTGCAATAGAGATTGTTGCAAATTCATTGGGTGTGGTAGATTTATCAGTTGGTCATCCGTCAACTACATCTTCAATATCCAAATCTCTTTCTTCAATTGCAATAAGTGAAGTGGGAAAACATCGTGCGATGATTATTAGTACCGGAAAAGAAAGTAGTGACCAAACATTTGGCAGATCTCTTTCTTCTTTATGGAATTGTTCTGAGGCAATTAAGGAAGAAGGTTTAGCTATTCTTCTCGCAGAATGTCATAATGGTGTAGGTTCTGAGGCAATACAACAATACATTGAAGGAAGAATGAGTTTAGACAGGTTACAAAATCCAGCAAAATACCTAGATGGAATGGAAGATCTCTTATTTTTAATTGAGACCCAAAAAAAATTTCAGATAGGAATAGTTTCTATTTTACCAGAATTCTATACTAAAAAGCTTGACATATTATCATTTGGTGGTATAAAACACGCAATGGATCATGTTTTAAAAACACAGGGCGCTAGACAAAAAATATCTATTGTTTCTGATGGTTCCCATGTGTTGTTAAGATAGTATAGAAAACGGAAGTGGAGCACATAGAAATGCAAGAATCATTACAAGAACAAACAGTTTTTTTCGTTTATTTGAAAGTGGAGAAATATCATCAAGTGGTTTTACATCAGGACTTCTCATACTGAACATCAATACAAAAATTGCCATGATATAGTATCCAACAGCTGCAAGTACTCCTATACTTACATATGTCATAATTTGATGTGTTTTTCTACCAAAAGTTGCGCGAGCAACGTGACCCCCATCTAATTGCCACGCCGGAAGAAGATTGAGAAATGTTATCAGAAATCCAAACCATGCTGCGTATAATATTGGTGACATTATCAATTCTTTTCCAATTACATGTTTGCCTTCTAGGAGAATTGTTGCATCCATGAATATACTTGAATGTACATCTACAAGCCCAGAGTTAGAAAGGGCGTCTGCTTGTGCGCTAGGAATTAACGGAGAAAGATATGCACCATATGTTGAAACAATAACTGCTATAATTAATCCAGCGATAGGTCCAGAAATTCCAATATCAAATAATGTATCTCTGTTTATTGTAAAACTTCGTGACATGATGAGTGCCCCAAATGTGGGAAATCCGAAAACTGGAATTCCTGGAATAAAATACGGCCAACTTATCTTGATTTTATGTATTTTTGAAGCTATCATGTGACCAAGTTCATGTATACCGAGTATTCCCATTAGAGAAATTGTAAAAAGTACAGCTATCTGGAAGGGATTGCCTATGTATGTTATAGAGTTTGTAGAAACTGTATGATAATACCCGTCAATCATTACCATTACTATGGTTGCTGCGAACAGAGCTCTTGGAATCCAAACTCGTTGTGGCTTGGGTGATTGAAATCTTGATATGATTACAAATGTTCTGTTATCATTCTTCTCAAGCCTGACAACAAGATTTTTAGATTCCAATTGTTTTGTTAGTTGAGCAAATTTTTGTTTGAATTCTTCATTTTCTATTTCAATCTGGAGTGTATTTACACTTTGGTTCATTCCTTTTATCTGAAATACAGCAGAAACAATTGATATTACTTCTTCTACAGTTGGTTCACTCAATTGAGGTACGTGTGATTAACGCTCATTAATTCCTTTATTTGACTAAAGTTAAATAATTACACTATTCCAAATATTTTCGGATTGCAAGTAGCATTAAGAGAAATTGGTAACTGCATTATTAGAAGATGTGAGCCAGAGGATATAATCCCAGTAATGGAAATAAATATGAAAACACTTCCTGAACATTATTCTGATTATTTCTACGAAAGCCTGCTTTCAGAACTACCAGAGTCATTTATTGTTGCAGAGATAGATAAGAAACTTGTTGGATATATTATGTGCAAAACTGAATATGGATTTTCAAATTTTAAAAAACTTGGATTTGTAAAAAAAGGACATGTTGTTTCAGTAGCAGTATTAGAAGAATACAGAAAAAAAGGAATTGGACGAGTTTTAGTAGAAGAAGCAATATCTGGAATTAAAATTAAAAAATCAGATGAACTTTATCTTGAGGTTCGTTGTAGCAATAATGAAGCTGTAAGACTATATGAAAAAATTGGGTTTATTATCAAACAACGTTTGAAGGCATATTACAGAGATGGTGAAGATGCCTACTTGATGGCAATTGAATTTGTTTACTAGATTCACATAAATTACTCCAGAAAAGATTTTAGCTTAATGAACAGACAGCGTAACGTAGGAATCATGATCTTTGTTTTATCTATAGGTGGTTTCTTCGTGTATGCGTATCTGTTGATGCTTTCTGAATGGAGCCCAATTGTATTGCAACTTTCTGTGCTTATGGCAGTTGGAGGAATATTAGGTGTGATTTCTTGGATTGGCTATAACATGGCAACATCGAGACCATCACCATCATCTTTAGTTTCTGACGATAAAAAATAACTAAAACAGTTTAGCATCTACTACAGCTTGATAAAATCTTGGTCCGACAGGTCTTACTATTTTAGAACCAAGAACTTCAGCTTTAGTTTTTATTATCTCTAAAAAGTGTTCTTTTGCAAGTCTACTTACTTCATTTTTTTTGTCACCATGTACATGACAATAATAATGAATTATGCCATTTTTTTTCGCAGCCTTTATTGCAGAGTCTAAAAACTCGTCTGATCTCTCAGGTAAAAGCATAAGAATTCTATCACCAATTCCTGCTAATCTATCTTCTATGATTTTTGTAGCATCGCCTGTTATTGATTCCACTTTTCCTACAAGCTTGTTTAGATTGATGTTTTGTTCACATAGTCTTGAGGCATTTGGATTTATGTCAATGTTGTATACCACGCATTTTTTTTTCTTTGCGGCAATAATGGAAAACATTCCCACTCCGCCAAACATGTTGATGACAGTTTCTCCATCTTGTATTAAATTTGCAATTCTGTCTCGTTCTGTCGAAAGTCTAGGTGAAAAAAATGCTTTTTCAACATCTACTATGAATCTACAACCATGTTCTTTATACTCTGTTTCTGTTTTATCTTCTCCCGCAAGTAATTCTAATTTTCGTGTTCTAAAATCACCACTTACAGGAGAAGACTGGTAAAAAACTGATTTTGCAGTTTTTACCTTTTCTAAAAGAACATTTCCAATTATTTCTTTTTTTGATACAAGCGAATCTGGTATTCTAAGTATTATGATATCTCCTATCTGATCAAAGGCTCCATACAAATCCTCTATCTCTCTTTTAGACAGTATTCCTGTTGCGGCTTCTTTTAACATTCGAGTCAATTTCTATAATAAAAGTGACCAGACTGTTTTTGATCTCTGTCAAGTCTACTGTCAGTTTTGTTTACCCGTGGTCGTAGACTTGTCTCATCTCGTCTATACGTCATATCTAGAGATTTTAGAAATCTATTCATCCCCTCTGCTTTTGATTTGGGTGACGTTGCATGCCCTTCTTTTCCAGGGATTCCCTCAAAAATTACTATCGAATCCGAAATTAAATCCATAAGCTGAATGTCATGGTCAATTATGATCGCGGTTTTGCCATAAGAACGGACAAATCGCTGAATCATCTTTGCAATAGTAATTCTGTCTTCCACATCTAAAAATGCAGAAGGCTCGTCAAGTGCATAAAGATCAACCTTTTGTAAAAGACAAGCAGTAATAGCAACCTTCTGTAACTCTCCACCTGACAAATTTTTTATTGATTTGTTGTATAATTTTTTTATCTTAATTGGATCAATAATCTGCTCTTCTTCAGTAGTGCCTTCTAATCCACCATTATTGGCTTTCTCTAAAAGTGAAATCACTTCTACATCAAAATCATTTGTAAGATATTGTGGTTTGTATGATATTTTCACCTTAGTTTCAAGATTACCAGAGTCAGGTTTTTCAACTCCTGCAATCATTTTCATCATAGTTGTTTTTCCTAAGGCATTTGCACCAACAATGCCCAAAACTTCATTTTTTCTTACTCTTCCGGCATCTATTGAAAGTGAAAAAGAAGGATATTTTTTCTGTAATGCTGGATATTCAATAATAGTATCAGTCATAACAAATTCATCTGTAGAAGTTGAGGCATCAAATCTAAATGCAGTATCACGAAATCTGACATTTTCATTTGGCAGATAACCGTCTAAAAATGCATTGATACCAACTTTGGTTGAGAGTATATTCGCTACAATACCATATGCAGCAGGTTCGCCATATAGTATTTCTATAAAATCACTAATGTAATCTAACACTGTAAGATCATGTTCTACAACCATGACACTTTTTTCAAGTTTGGCCAGACCATGAATTACTTTTGCTACCCCAATTCTTTGAAATACATCATTATATGACGATGGCTCATCAAAGAAATAAAAATCCGATTCTTTTGAAGCAGCTACTGCAATGGCTAGTCTCTGTAGCTCCCCCCCACTAAGTTCATCAAGTCTGTTTTCCATTGAGTTTTCTAATCCTAAGTCTCTTACTAATTCTGATACCACGTTGCGCTCATCAAATTTTTCTAAAAGTTCTTTTGCAGTTCCATTAAATGCTTTTGCTAAATTATATACTTGCTGTGGTTTTATGGACGCTTTAATTTCACCATTTGAAATTTTTTCAAAATGCGATTTTAATTCTGTTCCATGAAAATTTTTTAAAATATCTACCCATTCTGGTGGTGATTCATAATTTCCAAGATTTGGTTTTAGATTTCCAGATAAAATACTGATAATTGTGCTCTTACCCATACCATTTCTGCCAAGTAAGCCCATTACCTGACCTTTTTTTAAAGTAGGAATCTTGTACAATCGAAACGAATTCATTCCATACTGATGAATTTTTTCTGTACTCAACTCTTCTGCTAGATTTACAATTGTTATTGCATCAAAGGGGCATACCTTAACACATATGCCGCAACCATTGCAAATATTTTCATCAATTTGGGCTTTAGCGGTTTCCTCATTAAGGACTATGCAATCGGCTCCTGATTTGTTTACCGGGCAATATTTGATACACTCAAGACCACATTTTTTTGTTTGGCATGATTCCTTATCGAGAACAGCAACTCTATGAGTCATAGGCTTTAGGAGCTTTTTTCTTAATTTATATCTCTACTCAAGCAAGCTTAATACAGAACATTATCAAAACATCTTACAAGCCGGCCATAGCGTTGGGGTCCGACCCGGTCCCATACCGAACCCGGAAGTCAAACCCAATGTCGCTGCTGTGTTACTAAGGTGCGAGAGCTCTTGGGAAGCAGTAGTGCTGGCACTTTTTACTCTAAAGCTATACTGTTAGGTCTAGCTTTCCATACTGCATGAGTTTCAATTTCTCTGCTTATTCCGCGTTTTGTCGCATCATGGGGAAAATATTCGATATATTCTGTAACTAGTCTGCTTATACTTCTATCAATCTCTTCAATTTTTCTAGCGTCAGTAAAAAGATATGGAATTTCATTACAGGCAATAGTATATCCTTCTTGACTAGGAGTGATTGAAAATGAAATCCTTGGTAATTTTAGATTTTTTTCCATATTGTATATTCTACAACAAAGCCTAAAAAGATCGCGATATAAAACAAGTTTATGAATAACTGTGCAGTTTGTGGAGAAAAATTCTCTGACGATATCAGGTTTTTAAACCATATGATGGAAAAACATGGTTTTAGAAATCCAAATAATTCTACTCCTGATAGAAATAGCCGAGGATATTAAATTTATAAAAAATTATCTGATTTGGGTAGATGCGATCCTATTTTATCATAATTTTTTCACTGTTTGAAAAGAGACTTTTCGTTCTCAGAAAAACAGACTTTGGTGTTTTACAGTTTGTATCACAAGAAGCTGATACGTCATACTGAATGGAAGATTTGATTTTGGACTTTAAAATACATGAGATGAGAGGAAGAATTGCGGCTCTTCCACCATATGCAGTTTTATCCATCACAAACCAGAACATCTTTGTTGAATCATAATTGTTAGAAAAGATTTCTGCCTTTATTTTCATACCAAAATCTGTATAATGTCCTACTATGAGGAATTTCTTTCTTGCAAAAACGCTGACAATTTTTGCAAACTTTGCACAAAGATAACACCTATTATCATAAATCATTAAAGGCAATATTCTCGTAAGATCCACACGTTTCTTTATTACTCATTCAAATTAAAATTTTGTGAAATAACTTTTTATTTGCTCCAAATGTGCTAAAATGATGAATATGTATTTAGCTTTGAATATAATCAGACTTCAGATTTTGGGAAAGACATGAGCCTAAACTACTATCATATATTAAAAAGGATTCGTGAAGCCCGCAAACTTGTCATAAGAGGAATTACTGCTGCAGGTTCTGGCCATCCTGGGGGCTCATTTTCAATGGCAGAAATTATGGGCTGTGTATTTTTCAAATTCCTAAGATATGATCCAAAAAACCCATTATGGGAGGATAGAGACAGATTAGTTCTTTCAAAAGGACACGCATCACCAGGGCTTTTTTCAAATCTTGCAGTTGCTGGTTATTTTGACAAATCAGAAATTGAAACTCTGCGAAAATTTGAAAGTAGACTACAAGGTCATCCTGACTTTAAATGTCCGGGAGTAGAGTTCTGTGGAGGTTCCTTGGGTATTGGTCTCTCATTTTCTATAGGTATGGCACTTGCCGCAAGAGTTGATGGAAAAACTCACCGAATTTATACAATAATAGGTGATGGCGAATCAGATGAGGGACAAGTTTGGGAAGCTGCCATGACTGCATCTAAATACAAACTTGATAATCTTACAGCGTTTTTAGATAGAAATTTCATACAACAAGATGATTATACTGAAAGAGTAATGCCACTTGATGAAGAGCTGACAGGTGATGACATTTCAGAGATGTGGAAAAATGCCGCAAGATGGAAAACAGGAGACAAATGGAGATCTTTTGGATGGAATGTTTTAGAAATAGATGGTCATAGAATTGAACAAATAATCAAAGCAATTAGATCTGTTCAACAAACCAAAGGAACGCCATCAATAGTTGTAGCTCGTACTATCAAAGGAAAAGGTGTTGAACACATGGAAGACAATCCTAAATGGCATGGGGTTGCACCAAATCCAAAAATTGCACCTATAATTGATCTTGAACTTGATTGTCAGTTTCTCATTGCTCCATCAATAATTGCGGGTGATATGACAAATCTAGGAAACGAAGTAAAACGAGCAGCTCAAGGACGTGCTGATTTTATTCATCTTGATGTGATGGATGGATTGTTTGTTCCAAACAAGACTTTTGATCATAATAAAATAAAAGAACTAAGACCAATTACTTCAATACCGTTTGATTCACATTTGATGATAACTGATCCAGTAAAACATGTTAGAGATTATGTTGAAGCTGGAAGTGACATTATCACTGTACATGCTGAAGTATGTGACGAATCAAGTTTTGGTGAGATTCATGATATCTTACGAACAAACGAAGTCAGCGTTGGACTTGCAATAAACCCAGATACTGAACTTCCACAATGGACTGATAAATTCATCTCTGACCTAGATCAACTCATACTTATGTCGGTAATTCCTGGAAAATCAGGTCAAAAATACATCGAATCCTCTCACGAGAAAACTCATAGGATAGTCAAATTACTAACAAAACAGAATTTTTCAGGATTTATAGAGGCTGATGGCGGTGTTGATCTTTCAAACGTGGAATCTTGCTTTTTAGATGGAGCACGAGTCTTTGTAGGTGGAAGTGCCATAATTGGCCAAAAAGATGTTAGATCTACCATATCTGAATTTAGGAAAAAAATATTACATGGACGAAGAAAACTCTTGATACAAAAGGCACATAGTCTTGGCGGTACAGAACTCGTAAACAAATGGATAGATTTACACGAAGTAGGTAAGAAAAAATCAGAGCTATTACAAATCGCAAAGGAGGCTGGCTTTGTATGACTGAAATGACCGATATGCGTACTGTATATGGTGAAACTCTTATCAAAGTTGGGGAAGAAAATTCTAACGTGGTGGTAGTAGGTGCCGATACTACTGATTCATTAAAAACAAAACCTTTTGGAAAAAAATTTCCAAATAGGTTTTTTAATGTAGGTATAGCAGAAGCGAATCTGGTTTCTATTGCAGCTGGTCTAGCAAATGAAGGGAAAGTTCCGTTTGCTAGTACATATGCAATATTTTTGCCTGGTCGTTGTGTAGATCAAATACGAAATGCAATAGCATATCCGTCACGAAATGGCAAAAAAGGACTAAATGTGAAAATGGTAGTTTCGCATGGTGGTCTAAGTGTCGGAGCTGATGGAGGTTCACATCAACAAATTGAAGATATAGCAATTATGAGAGTAATTCCAAATGTCAACGTTTTGATTCCTGCTGACACTGTGGCAGTTTCTAAATTGACTTGGATCATCTCGCAAATTCACGGTCCATTTTATATGAGGATGACAAGATCAAAGACTCCACTTATACACTCAGAATCACAGGAATTTGAAATTGGAAAAGGAATTGTATTGCGAGATGGTTCTGATTGTACTATTGCAGCGTGTGGAATTACGGTTCAAATGGCATTGGATGCTGCAGACTCTCTTAAACAAGAGGGTATCTCATGTAGAGTTTTGGATATGTTCTCAATCAAACCAATTGATTCATCACTAATAGAAAAGGCCGCACGTGAGACTGGAGGAATTGTAACCTGTGAAGAACATAATATACTTGCTGGATTTGGTTCAGCTGTATCAGAGGTAGTTACTGAAACATATCCTGTACCGATGAGACGAATTGGAGTTCAGGATAAATTTGGTGAATCAGCACGAGATAACGAAGTTCCACTATTACTACAAAAACATGGTATTACATCAATTAATATAGCTAATTCGGTGAAAGATATCAGGAGTAAAACCAGATGAAGATATTCCTTGACACTGCAAATCTTGTTGCAATAAAAATGTACAATGAAATGGGCCTTGTTGATGGCATTACTACAAACCCTTCACTTTTAGCAAAAGAAGGCGGTGATCCACAAAAAACAATGGAAGAAATTGTAAGAATAATCAAAGGAGACGTAAGCTTAGAAGTTGTAAGTACAGAAACTTTGGGCATGATTGATGAAGGACATAGACTCCGAAAATATGGAAACAATGTAGTTGTTAAATGCCCAATGACTCCTGAGGGTCTAAAGGCTTGTAGGATCTTAACCAACGAAGGAATACCAGTTAATGTGACATTGGTATTTTCAGTAAATCAAGCGATATTAGCTGCAAAAGCAGGAGCAAAATATGTTAGCCCGTTTATAGGAAGACTAGATGATAATGGACAAGATGGTATGCATTTGATAAAAGAGATACACGAAGTATTCCAAAATTACAAATTTAATACACAAATTTTGGTTGCAAGTATTAGGCACCCAATGCATGTAGTTGACGCTGCAAAGATTGGGGCTGATGTTGTGACCCTACCGCCGGATGTACTTGGAAAGATGCTTAAACATCCACTAACTGATGTTGGCCTAAAGAACTTTTTAGCTGACTGGGAAAAACTTAAGAAAGAAAATCCAAGTATCAGAATTTAAACTCTACAAATAAACAATTTCTATAATGACATAAGTTGATTTGATTTTTAATATCTGATGTTCAAAATTACATTTATTTAAAATCCTTGGTAATTTTAGATGAATCTGATTTTACAGAACTCTCTGATTTTTCTTGTTTTTCAACAAGCGTATCGATCTTTTTGCTTAATTCGGTTATGGTATTAAGAGTAGCATCATGACGAATATCAAAACCCTCTAATTTCTTCAAAATTCTATCATGACTTTCATCTAATTCTTTTATTCTATTTAATGCAGAATCCTGCATGTCTGCAGTTTTCTTTTGTCGATTATAAATCCACCAGCTCACGAAGGCGCCTATTACAGCACCTCCTGCAATGCCAAGGTATGTACTTGATGCATTTGTCATGTCTTGACAATCTTTTGTAATTTCTGGAATACACCCCCAAATATAGAAAAAGTAAGACCATAACATGATTTGTTATTTTTTTAATGTTTTATAACAATTTTTGGATTCTTGTTAGTGCCTTCCTATCCACTGATATCTATATTCTTCATCAAATAATTCAAATTTTATGTCGTTTTCTTTTATAGTTGATTTTAATTTAACATCAAAAAACCCTAAACTTCCTTTGTAAGGTATTGGCATACGAAGTTCTTTTGGGTTTCTTAGTAAAAATCCATATTTATGACGTAAGAATTCTTCCGAACCAAAATGTTCTTTGTAATCCTTTTTGAGTTCTGCAATTGAGTTATATTTCTTCACATCAAAAATTTCGACTCTACCTAAAATAACTCCAGTTCTAAGCTTTGTTTCATCAATACCCATCTTCTTACAAACATCAATTTTTATTTTAGATGGAGCATGAACTAAAAACTCGCCTCTAAATTTTGTATTCCATGTTCTAAGCTCAATTGTTTTTTTGCCATTGACGATGAGATCTGCATAAGGTTGTGAAACTGAAAGACATTTCATACTTATGATCTTCCCAAAACATTCAAGACCCTATTTGGGATGTCATTTAATCTGCTTACTGCTAACGTACTTTCATATCCTAAACGTTTTAAATTATTTGCAATTATTGTTGCAGCTGTAGTATCAGGACCTACTCCTATCGCTACCATCCTTATACCCAACAGTTTGAAGGAAGTTACCATAGAACGAACTGCATCAGGATCAGATGGCTCGCCATCTGTTAAGGTGAGGAAGATATCTGGTTTTTTTGAACGTAATCCAGGAAACATTATTGAATAAACTTCAGCCAATGGAGTTCCACCATTTGTTTTTATTTGGGCTAGTCTTTTTGCAGCCAAGTTATTCCATTTGGCGTTCTCTGGTTTCACTAACCAACAAATTACTTGTTTTTGTTCAGTATTGAAAGCATAGACAGTAAATTTTATTTTTAAAAATGAAAGTACTTCACAAAGAGCAAGAGTAGCCTTTTTGTATTGAAGTTCTTCGTTTGTTATGCTTGAAGAATGATCTAACAAAATAACAATTTTTGTTTTAATGGAAATCTTTTGATCTGTAAGAAAGGGTTTATGCCCTTCCAAGTATGTTTCTTCATCAAATTCATCTCCAGCAATAACATGTTGTTCTTTCCAACCTGTTTTCCATTCTTTGAATTTTGCTTTTAGATTACTTATTAGATCTTCATCATATATTCTGGTTTCATCTACATTTGTTAAAGCAGGAATGCTAATTCCAATTGATTCAGTGCTCAGACCTCGGTTCTCATTTTTTCTAGTTTCTTGTAACAAAACCTTGAATTCTTCAAACACTGATTTTCCATCGGTAATTCGTTTTGGATCAAGTTCTCCAAAATCACTTTCACGGAATTTGGTTATCTTGCCTATGGTTTTGATAAAATCACTGTCTGATATTGCAATTCCAGAACTGATTTTTGGAATTGATATTGGAATAGTTAGAAGTGGATCAATTTCTAAAATTTTTATTATTTCAGAAACCTTTGTTTCAAGCCAATCTGTATTGTAATTATTATTTACAGCTTGTTTTACTGCCTCATTTGCAACTTCTACGGCTTTTTTAATTTTCTCAAATGAACCTGGTGTAACTTCACCCTTTATGTCGCCAAGCAAAAAATATTGAGAGAAACCCTCAACGATCCTTGATTTCCCATATAGTGAATTCAATAAAGGTCTGTAAAGCCAAGCAAAACCATAATTGAATATGATTTCTTCGTCCATTCCGCGCCATTCCTTTCTGCCTATGCTTTCAATCCTTCTTGTTTCTAACGTGTTTAATAGAAAACCAAAAGCGTGATCATTACTTAAGATTTTGCTGCTATGTTTTAACCTCATAGCTTCATACCATAAAACGGTTCTAAATTGTCTGTATTTTTGAAAATCAATACCATAAAAACGATCTAAAGGGAACATGACAACTTTATTTTCTTTTAATTTGGTCTGAATTTCTTGTTGGTCTGAAATGCCTACGGTTATTTTTTGTTTCTCAGACCACCGTCTAACAAGAAATGTACCGATTTCAAGTAGAGTATCGTTTCTGAGATGAAGAGATTGCATTAATTACCAAACATGGATGTAATGATGTCGTTGACTTTTTGATATTCAACATTTCCCCACTGTGAGTATATGTTTGCAAAGATGATCTCTGCAGCATGTCTTGGTTTTACGCCAGAATCAAGCATTTTTCCAAAAGCTATGGTTTCTCTTAGGCTTGGGGAATAGTAGAGTTCTTCTACGGAAGCAGCTTGTCTTAAAATATTAGCAAGTTTTATTGCTTGTAAAAGTTCTTTGTCATGTGAACCAGAAATATATTTTTTAACAATTTGAAGTTCGATCTCTTCTGGTGGATATTCTAATCTTATTCTAACAGGGAATCTACTAAGAATTTGTGGTGGCAACTCTTTTGTTCCGACATGTGTTAATGGATTGATAGTTGCTATGACAAACCATCCCTTACTTGCTTGAATTAACTCCCCACCTGATTCCTTTAGGACAAGCTGTCTGCGGTCATCTAACGCTTCATCTAATCTAAGTAAGACATCTGCCTCAGCAGCGTTAATTTCATCAAGATATAGAATATCGCCCTCCTTCATAGATTTCACTAATATTCCTTCCTCAAAACCAATTGCACCACTTTCTAGAGTTTTTGCTCCTACCAAGTGACTTTCACGGGTTCGTAAACTAAAGTTAACTGATTCAAGCTTTCTGTTTATTTTTGCAGCAAATTCTCTAACAAGGGTAGTTTTGCCAGTGCCTTTTGGTCCTATTATTAAAACAAACAGACCAACATCATATGCCTTGTTTAACACTTCAAAGGAATTATTCCAATCTATATACAATGATTCTGCTAGCACAATATTGAAAACATGAGACCTTAATTTAAAATTGCCTTGTTTCTGGTTTAATACTACGTGTAATCGTACCAAACAAACTAATTTCAAAGATGAGTTTAGTGAAAGTTAAAACAGTAATCTTGTATGTAACCAATTAATTCCCAAGCTTAGCATATGATTCATCTAAAATATGATGCAAAGTATTGTGCCACGTATCATATCCATCAGGAGTTTTTGGAAAATTATAATAATGCTCGGTTAATTTTTTATTTTGTTGTGCAGTAAATCTAAGACCATCAGCAAGTTTTTTGTTCAAAGCACCACGAATCATCATACCAAGCTTACTAACTGTACCAAAATCAGGATGCTCGCCTTTACTTATTGCTTCTACATCTAAATTGGACAAAAAGTGTTTCATGCCATAGTTAATCTGCTCATTTGTCAAAGTCTGTAATAATCTTCTGAAAATTTCAAGACCTGCAGTTTTGTATCCGTATTCATTAATGAAATCAATGTTGTACTGCCATAATCCTTTCTCACTTACATCTCCTGCTTCTATGGAATCAACGGCATTTTTGCCAATTAAAGTTGCAGCAACTATAGCAGGCCCTATTCCTCCGGCATCTAGTGGTTTTGGCATCCATGCAGAGTCGCCAACTAACATGTATCCATTTGCAACAAGACAATCATTTTGTCTTCTAACAGAGACCTGCCAGTTTCCAGTTGCATTCTGAGAGTCACTTGCATCATCAGATAATAACGGGTTTTTCATTGCCTTGTTAATTTTTACATAATCATTAATCAATTTGGTAACATCGTCTTTTCTTCCCAATCTCTCATTTCGTTTCAGAAGTTCTTTTTGCTGTACTCCAAGACCAATGTTTACTTTGTTCTTACCTTTTGGAAAGACCCAGCCGTATCCTCCAGGTGCAATATCTTGGTCAAGATGTATTATACAATAATCAGAATCAAAATCTGTTTTGTCTTCTATTCCGTACTCAAATTTCATAATGTGTCTACCGGTAGATTCTAAATCATCACGATCAATTTTTTTCTCAATCTTAGAACTTACTGTAAGTCCATTTCGTAGCATAGATGTAACTCCAGTTGCATCAATTACAATTTTTGCGGTTTTTTTGTAAGGTTGATTTGTTGTAAGATCTGTCCCTTCTACTCCTATTACTGAACCGTTTTCATATAACAAATTCCTTAATGCAACAGAATGCTGTATGTTTACCCCCATCTTCTTTGCATCACGAAGCTGACGTTGGGGAAGCTCTTGTCTATTTAGCATAAATCCATCACCGTCAAAAGGTATAGACGTTTGCCTGTCTGGCGAAAATGCCATTACTCCTTTAACTGGATGCTCAATCTCTGGATTTCCCCACGCAATCTTGATTCTTTCTGTCATAAAGTCTACTGTATTTTTACCAACTGCGTCTCCGCAGATCCAGCCATTTATTGTTTTTTTTCCTAATGCTGGTTCTGGATTTCTATCCAATACTAAAATTGATAATCTTTGTTTAGAATAAAATGAAGCTGACTGTGCAGCAATCATTCCAGCGAGACCTCCACCAGCTACAATGATATCATAATCGGTTTTCACAGCCAAAAAAATGGATCTACTATATTTAAAAGAACCGTATGAAAATAGATCAGGTTTTGGGTCTGTTCGTCGCGGCTTCTTCACAGCAATTGCTCAGACTGGAGCGGCAAATATCACATCATTCCCTTTTTATCTTGTCCTCGAAATACTATTAAACTCTGCGCAGTGCTTTGAGAGTTCCTGAAACATTCACAATCTTACATACTTTTTCAAATTCCAAAACTACTTGTGAAAGTTTGGCAAGTTCGCACGAAATAACAGCGTGATTTTCTTCATTTGATATTACCTTGATTTCTGTGAATTTTTTAAATTCAATTGGTTTTTCTAATTGTAATAAAAGATATCTTTTCTTTTTTTTCATTGTCCTAAAAGTTCCAAATATGTTTTGACAAGTTCACTCCTTTTATACACAGGAGTGGAAATTTTGATTTTTAAGGCATCATTTTGTTGTAAACTAATAGATTTTCTTACGAGATCTTTTTTACTTATTCGTATAAACAAGGACGAACCTTCAAAATACGTCTCAATATTTTCTAAAAACTCGTTCATCTGAGATTTTGAAATCTTTGAAACTAATTTCTTGATAAATTCTTCAGCACGTTTTTTTCCTATTTTTATACTCATCATTAAAATAGGATTTCCAAAATGGCCTTCTAATCTTTCTTGTATGAATTCTTCTTCTTTTATTTCAAATACTTCATACATTGGATCAAAAATTTTTTTCTTATCTTCTGTTGCATGTATTATGATCTCTGCAGTGATCTCTGTATGATTTACCATGTTTGTTGATTATTATCTAAACAATAAATCTATTAAGCTTGCAATAATGCAATCTCAGCTTCTGCAGTTCTAATTATCTTTGATTTTTCTATGCCTACATGTCTTACGTGAATTATTTTTTTAACAGCAGCCATGATATCAGAGTTTATTTTTCCAAATGCAGTAGCTTGAATGAATTGTTCTATGGTCATTTCAGGAATTGTTTTTGACATGACATCTCTTGCAATTAATCTAAGTGCATGTTTACGAGATGTATTTAATTTCTTTTGTGTCAATGCAATTATCTTTATGCGGAAAATATTCCCATCTTTTGTTTTATAGTCGCCTATGAAGCTAATTAAAGAAGATCCACGTCTTACAAGACTTCTGAGAAATTCTTTTGCATATTCATATCGTTTAAAAATTGTTGTTGCAGTTTCACCGTCTATTTTGTTTATCTGAAAATACAATTTGAATTGATGCTGTGAAGGATCACCTTTGACTATGTCAAACAAAGTAACTTCTATTACTCTACCTATCGCATTTGCATCATCAGTTATGGGAATATAGGCTATGGGCACATTGTTAAACGCAGAAGGTGCAAGTACAGTAACCCATTTTTTCTCTCTCCATTTGTCCTTGACTCTTGCTGTCTTTTGACGTGCCAACTATAATCGACGTTTCTAGCCAAAATATAAGTTGTACGACTTTTTAGATTGTATTTTTGTTAATGTATTTTTGTAAAACCTTTGGTATAGAAATATGACCATCCTTTGTTTGAAAATTTTCCATTATGGCAACAAGAGTTCGTGTTGTCGCTACAAGTGTGCTGTTTAATGTATGGACATATTGAGGCTGGTCGTTAGTTCTATCACGAAATCTTATCTTGAGTCTTCTTGCTTGAAAGTCCAAGCAGTTAGAACATGAAACTATCTCACGATAGCTGCTCTGACCTGCCATCCAAGCTTCAAGATCATATGTTTTTGAAGAGATCTTTCCAAGATCTCCACTTGACAGTATCATTATTCTGTATGGCATCTCAAGTTTCTGGTAAAACTCTTCAACATTAGATAACATCTGTTCATGTTCTTTCTTAGATTCTTCTGGTCTGGAAAAAACAAACTGTTCTACTTTTTCAAATTGATGTACGCGAAAAATACCTTTTTGATCTCTTCCATGTGCACCTGCCTCTTTTCTAAAACATGGGCTTACCCCAGCATATCTAAGAGGCAAAATCTTTCCTTCTAGAATTTCGTCAGAATGCATTGATGCTACTGCATGCTCTGATGTGCCAATTAGATAGAGATCATCGCCCTCAATTTTGTAAATAACGTCTTCAAAATCTTGTGCAATTATCGCGCCTTCCATAGACGAACGATTTATCAAATAAGGTGTTTGAATTGGAGTATAATTTTTTTCAGAAAGAAAATCTAGTGCATATTGTATTAATGCCTGGTTTAACTTTACAAGATCATTTTTCAAATAATAAAATCTTGCTCCTGCCACTTTGGCGGCTCTTTCTAAATCTACAAGATCAAGACTTTGTGATATGTCTATGTGATCTTTTACTTTAAAATCAAACTGAGGAATTTTTCCCCATTTTTTTATTTCCTTGTTTGTAGTATCGTCTTTTCCGATTGGAACAGATTCATCAATTAAATTAGGAATGGTTAATGTTAGTTTTGTATATCCTGATTCTGTTTGAGTCTGTTCGGTTTCAAGATTTGTAAGTGTTTGTGATGTTTCCTGCATTTGTTCAATGAGTGATGTTGCATCTTGATTGGTTTTTTTCCTTTTTGCAATCTCTATAGAAATTTCATTTCTTTTCTTTCGTAATTCATCTGTTTTAATAATGAGATCTCTACGTTCCTTGTCTAATTTTATCAATTCGTCTAATGGAAAATCAATATTTCTGTCGTTAAGCATTTTTCTAATTTTATCAGGATTTTCTCGTAAAATTTTAGGATCAAGCATTAGCCAGTCACTCTGAGTACCACTTGGGCATGTTCAAGGACCTCATCAATAGTAGAAATTAATGTTCGTATATTTCCTTTACCTTGAAATGTAAAGACAAGTGAATTGTTAACATTTTCAATCTCCATGGAAAGATTCTCTGGGAAGTTTATGTTGTCTGGTGCTAAGGCCTTTCGTATGGAATCAGATTTTTGTGGTGTAAGGTTATTTAGAAAGACTTGAACTTTACATTCTAGTGACATTTTCTTCTAAACAGCCTAAGAACTCGTCCAATTTGTCTTTAGTTATTCTAGCTCCAGCAGCTGCATTATGACCGCCACCGACTCCAGAAACTTTTGTTGCGCATGATCTCATTAGTAATCCTAAATTAACCTCAGATTTACATCCTGTAGATTTTCGTGATGAAAACTTGATCGTGCCATCCTCTCCATTTGTTCTTAATATTATAATTCTGCCTGTGTTCTTTTGTGAGCCGCCTAGAAGCGAAGATACTGCACCTGTCATGTTTTCTGATACTAATCCTTCTCCATCTACCATTACATATTTGCCGTTGTCCACTACTCTCCAACGCTCACTTGAAAGTGCGTTCATATACGTTCGTAATAGTGTGCGATATTCTAAGAGAATATTTTCTCCTTCTTCTAACATTCTTGTTCTGTCTCCCATACAAATTGCGATTCCAACTCCAGCCTTGCGAATTCTTCCACATGAGTTTAGCATAGTGGAAAATTCTCTTGCATCACGCAAAAAACTGCGTTTATCTTCACCCGAAAGAGTATATGTATATCCAACAAGTTCATCCATTATCTCTGTAGCGTTTTTGCTTGTTGTAAATTTAGAAATTGTCTGAAGTAGAATTCTTTTCTCATCTTCAGTAAGCTCTGCGGGAACGCGCCATCTACTCCCATCTTTTAATTTAATTCCAGATGAATTCAATAGTGACAAACATGCGTCCCTATTCCACGTAAGTCCTTCTATAAACGGGTGTGATGTAAAAGCAAGAGCATCTGGGAGTGGCCTTGTTTCTCTTCCCACCAACAATATATCAAGATCAATTTCAACTTGACCATTTTTTTTAGCGACAGATGCAATATCTAAATTAATTCCGGAAAAAGATTTTTTTTCACCTTGATCTTGTCTGTCACCAAGAGCAGCTACAACAGCTATCCATGCAAGATCAGTATTTTCTCTATGCAGTGCATTTGAAACTAAATATGCCATACCACCAGCTGATACCTCTACACCGCCATCAATATCATACTTCCATGCGTTAATTACCCGTTCATTGTCGAATTCTTCTTCTGGTATCTGATGATGATCAACAACTATCCAGTTGTCATCTAATCCTGAATCTAGTTCCTTTGCAAATCCACCACCAAGATCAGTAATTATGTGAAATTCTCTTGAATCATTTTTCATTCTATCAACTAAATTCTTGTTGAATTCATTTACTGTCCTAACTGTACATTTAGCACCTGATCTTATGAGAGATTTTGTTACAATACTTCCAGATGTTATTCCATCACAATCAAGATGAGTTATTACAGAAATATTTCTACCAGATTTTATACAATCTGAAACCTTATCATGAAAATAAGAAAGTGCTGCATCAAGCTTGCTTGTCATTACTCCAGTTGAGCTATGACTGACTTATATTTCCAAGTTTTAGGAATACGGCCTATTTTTTTATAATATAAAGAAAGCCTGTGAACCTTTGCTTCCAATAATTCCAGAGATCTTACATTTCGCCTATCTGATGTGTGTGTCTTAAGATGTTTTTGTAACCCTAATGCCTTGTTTACAATATTGTTCAGATCTTCAGGCATATCGGTTTTGATTCCTTTTTGAGTAAGTATTTCTGTAATAGATTTTTTCACTATTAGTTTAGTAAGTGGAATTGCATGTTGATCTCTGAGTTTGACTCCTATCTCGCTTGTTTTTAGACCCTCTTTTGCATATTTCAAAATTAATTCTTCAATTTCCGCAGGACTCTGTTTTACCCATGTTGGTGCACTAGGTGTAACTGGTCTGATCGAATGTGATTGTCCATGTCTGTGTGAGTGCATTCTGCCCATACGTCGCATGTCTGCGGAGCAAAACATAAACGTTACTTAGACTTTGCAAAAATTTTTAGCGTTTGACACAAAAGTTAAATATGAACGAACGCACATTTCATGGCAGGTGCTTAATATGAACAAACCTATCATAATTAGCTCAGTAATGCTGAGCCTCTTTGTTGCATCTGCGTTTTTGCCTCTGGCGGCTGCACAATCGCCATACTCACAAACAGGAGGTACTGGCGCGTCTACTTTAGAGGAGTCATTGAAACTAGCCCATGCTAAAGTAACTGAAGCCGCAGCAAATCCACATACTGGTTCTGGTACTCCAGTTCTTGATGCAAATGGTGTAGTCGGTGCATCAATAGTAGTCGGTGCAGTATTTGGTGGAATTTTCCTTGCCTTTGTAGTAAGAGCAAAACAAGCAACGAAAAAAACATACTAACTCTTCCTTTTTATTATTTTAATTCTCTATTGTAAGATGAGATCGTTTTTCCTTTAACAGAAATGTATATATCATACATGAAATGTTTTGATTGTTGATGAGCGCTGTATTTGCTATGCTCGTAGGTGTGCTGTCAAACTTTGCTGGTCAAATAGGTCCAAACTATGACCCATTGTTCTATGATGTCATGATCTACATATTTGCGACCATGATGTTTGCAGTATTCCTCCTTGGAGTAATTGCATTCTGGCTTAGAGTACACGGTCTAGGTGGAGATACCAGAGAAAGGTGGGTCTCAGAACTTGACAAGCACTTTGAGAAAGAAGGCATCGGCTTGATACCAGACAACGGAAAATACTGGTAAATTTCCATTCTTTTTCCTTATTTTTCACTAATTAGATGATAATGAATATTGTCTAAGTTCCAGGTGGTGTGAAGCTTGGACTGCCGCTTTCTGAAGCTTTCGAAATGAATTCTGCCTTGTAATGAGCCCCATCTTCAAGTGGTGTGTGTATAAAGTCTGGTGACTCTACTCCATTTACAAGTATTCTTGATTTAGTTTCATCCATGTCACGTAAGGGAAATTTCCAAACCCATAGGAACTGCCCAATTTCAAATCTGTGTTTATTGTCCCAAGCTGCATAAATCACTCCATCATTTGAAAGTGTATACATTGATTTTTGACATCCTCCTTCAAATCCTACTTTGGCTGGAATATCTGCTTTTTTCCCATCTATAGTCAATTCTAAAGTTGCAGAAATTTTGTAGTTTATGTTTCTATTGTTTATGCATTGGTATAATGGATCATCTTTGTGTAGGTAATTCTGAATTTCAAGACCGCCAAAATAAATCATAAAACCGATTACTGCAGTAATTACTAAGAATTTGAGGGTTTTTTTACGCTTTGTAGGATCGCCCATTCCAGGCCAAATCATAGATTTAGTCTATGTGTTAGAGTTATAATGATTTGTATGACTATTTAGGCAAACATAGAACGCGATGATTATTTAATAAAAAATATGTTATACATGTTCTGTAGATGCTGTTTTTGATATTTTAAAAATAATTCTTTGAAAGAAATTAAAGTGTGGAATCTCCACGTTTTTTAGATCCGATATCTATGGTTTCTGCTACGTCAGTTATGAAGATTTTTCCTTCACCTGTTGCCCCTGTACTTGCAGCAGAAAGAATCTTTTCCACAATTTTGTCTACCAGATCATCTTTTGATACGACCATTATTGTTGCATTTACATTAAATGCAGGTCTATATGCACCAGTTCCTCTTCCACTCGCAAACACTGGTCTTTCAAGTATACCTCTTCCCTTTGTATCGGAAATTGTCATACCTCCAATTCCTGTTTCTAGTATTGCAGAAGCAACTGCTTCAACTTTCGATGCTGGGACTACTGCTTCAATTTTTTTCATAATTTATAACCCAAACCACATATGAATCGCTTTTATTAAAGTATTGCTAAAATTTATACGAAAAATTTCAATTAAAAATAATATCATAAAAAAAAATTTCTAGGATAAAATACCTTTTATAGTTGCAGTACAGAATTCGAAGAGATGTCTGGAGTACAGAAAGTACAAAAAGGAAAAATTTTAGGAAAAGTTCAAGATAAAATTAAAGAAGGAATTGAAAATTATCGTGCTGCAGGCGACGCTCCAGCTAAAGTTGATGTCTATGATGTCATTGAGCAAGTATTTGCCGTTATTAATCCAAATTTAAACGATGAAAGTAAAATCTCTGTAGATGAGGTTAGTGGATGTCTCAGAAGTGCATACCTTGATCGTAAATCTCCTGCAGAACGAACACATAAACAAATGATGTCTACATTAATGGAAAAAAGTGCTCTAAGTGTATTAGAAAGACCATCTGAGGGAATAATTGAAATTGATTCTAAACTAAAACTAGTTGGTCGTGCAGATAGAGTAGAGGATGATGTAGTAATGATGTTTAGAACAGCCGAAGAATTGCCAGAGATGCCACATGCTGAGCATTTTATGCAATTAAATTCATACCTACACATGTTTGAAAAACCAGAGGGTGTTATAGTGTATTTTGATAAAGATGGCAATGAAATGGAATTCATCGTTCCAAAAAGTGAGAAACTTTTTGGTGAAACTAAACGAAGAGCACGTATTCTTAATACGTTATTAAATAATAATGTGATACCAGCTCTAGAACCATCGACAAGATGCATGGGCTGTGCACATAACGAAAAGTGTTATTATCCATCAGAAGACAAGCAAAAATGGGGATTCTGGGCCCGTGGCAAGTGGCGCGAATTAAAACCAAAAGATTCTATTTTCTAGATTTAAATTTTTTTACCAAATATTAAATCCATCAGGAACCTTAGGTATTCCAATAAGAGAACCTGTTTCTTTGTCTCTGATGATGTTAGATCCTTGTGGTATCCAATCATCTGGAGAAACAAAATAGATAGTTCCATCAATCATTAGTGTGATGTATTTGTATGTAGTAGCTATTTGTTGTTCTGCAAAATTAAGCAAGCTTGAAACAGGAATTAATCTCACAGAATTTTTACCTGACATTATTTTTGAATCTTCACTCTCCCAAATAGGATATGGTGAATATTTTGCTCCCCTGGCTCTAAAAAATGATGGTTTGAGAGATATTACCAAACATAATGTGAGAAAAAATATTCCTGCAAGAAAATAAAGTTGAGCGTATTGGTCTATATGAAAATGATTCTCAGAAATAGTGCCATACCCTAATCTATTTGCAATTGTTGGAGGTAAATTTTGCAGATCAAAATATTTTGCTTGAATATAATACATACCTGCATACATCATCAACGAACCAGTTAAGGAAAGAAAAGTTGGTATTGACCCTCTCCAAAAAATACTAAATACAAATAAAGTTAAAAGCGGTAGTATTAGAAAATCTGTTTCTTGTCTGGCTCTTGGGTTGATGCCACTTGCAACGGAAAAAATAATTTGTAAAATGATTAGGGAAAAAAATGAAAATAAACTAATTGAACTCCAAAATCTACTCTTTGGGAAAAACCAATCTTGAATTGTATCAATGAACGCCCATCTCTCAGTATTTGATTTTACCTTTACCATGTAATATAATGCACATCGTCAGAATTATGTACTTCTATTATCTACAATAGATCTGAATCTTCAACCTTGTTAAGATATGCACGAGTCTTGTATGGTTTGGTTTGGCCTTTGTGATAATAAAGTATCTTTGTTCCATGTTCAAAAGGAACTATTTCAATAGAATCTGTTGATTGCATGGAACTCTCAGATTCTTTTAGATATTCAAATAACTCTTCTTTATTCATCTTGAGAAGCTCATCTAGTGGTTTTGTTTTAGAAACTCTCAATGATTTACAACTATGTTAATCTTATATAAAAATAACAGGTAGTCATGTGATCAAAATTTTTACAAGTGATTTTAAAAAAATAAAAATCTACGATGAAATATTTAATCATTAAATATGAGCAATGACGTGCCAAGATAGGTTTGGCTGATTCAAAGATAAATTGGTATGATGATTTTCTCGGTGTGGGTTATCATTTCTATGATGTGAGGCCTAGGATTCTTTTAATTTTTGATGAAAGGAAAAAAATTCCTACAATATGGAACAAAGTTATAAAATATTGGCCAGATGATGAGATTAAAATTAGATTTGTTGAAAAAGAGGATTCATTTGAATTTGTTCTATATTGTGAATCTCGTATTATACTTGCAACATGGGTTTTCTTAAAATCTCTCAAAATATCTGACAATTATAAGAGATTTAAAGAAGATTATGATGGAGCTGCTAACTTTGGTTTGGCATTATACAAACCAAAAGGTGATTCATACGAACTTGAGATATTCAAATATACAAAAAGAATTACAAATTTACAATTCTTAAATGAATCTGATGCCGAACTAGATTTTATTGTTAGTAGATCTAGAAAGATTCTTCAGGGTACAAAAGAGGAACATAATTAGATTTCAATTTTTTATATTATTTTTATAATTTTAAATCTAGGAAATTAAAATAAAATTTCAAATACGTGATTTTAACAAATCCATCCACGCAGTCCAATCTACATTATAATACAAAAGTGGTTGCCTAATCGGATAGTTGGTCACACTTTTAGCTATTACAAAATCATACATTTTTTCCTTTCCGTCTTTAGAAAATTTTATTCTCATAAAATTTACCTTTCGTAATGTAATTTGGTTAACCTCAATAATGGCATCTAAAGGCATAATCCAGCTTTTTGGATTCTCAGAAATGTCTTCATCAAGTTGAGTTTCGGAATAGTCCCATAGCTGTGTTACTTTCACTTTATCTTCACCAAAATATTTTTCCCTTTCTTTTGGTGAAACATACAGATATCGTGGAACAAAGATTAGATTTTTGTTTGTTTTAACCAGAATCCCTTCCTTGCTTTTATTGAAAAACCCCCTTAATCCAGGTACAATTGCCCAGATTTTCGGTAATGCGGCAACCATATGTTCATCTTCTTCTAAATTTACTCTCACTATCTTGGTAGATGTTTTACTGCTTCAAATTAGTCTATCTGTGAAAAAATAATTTTTACATATATCGTTACAAAAAATAGGATTTGTTGCTGTTTGTTCTATTCATGAGTTCCATGAGATTCAAAGTTGAATCCATATGTTCCAGCATGTTTGTTTTCCTTTACTCGTTTGTACCTGTAGGCGCGTTCTGCAAAATAGATTGCAATAGTAATTGCAGTGGTAGCTGCGGTTGCGATATATATTGCCCATCCTGCTTCTGACATAAAAACTATAACCACTTGTCTAGTATAATAATTTTTCTTAAATTTTTTATAATTTTAAGATATATATCAATTTTCTAAAAATTAATTTCTAATATGTACACGATCAGGCAATTTTTTAAAATTTAACATTATATCATAAAAAAAAATTTCTAGGATAAAATACCTTTTATAGTTGCAGTACAGAATTCGAAGAGATGTCTGGAGCATTAGAAGCAACATCAATTCAATTTGTCACTAAAAATAAATGGCCACTAGTATTTGCAGTGGCTGCTTTACTTGTTACAGTTGCAGGATTTACAGCGGTTCAAGATGCACATGCACAGTTTGGTCCTCTAAACAAATTAGCTGATCCAAACAAAACATCTGAATTCCACTGCAATTCTCCAATGATGCCACCAGGTAACGGTACATTTGGAGGAAGTTCTGCACCATGTATTGATACAGGAGACACCACTTTCATGTATGCAGCAGCATCATTCGTCATGATAATGACTCCTGGTGGTGTAGGTTTCCTATACGGTGGTATGACAAGAAGAAAGAACGCATTAACAGTTATCTTACAAAACTTTTTGGTTTATGCAATAGTTAGTATTCAATGGGTGGTATGGGGTTACGCCATAATGTTTGGTCCAAGTGCAGATCCATATGGATTCATTGGTAATTTAGATTGGGCAGGATTGAATAATGTTCTAACAAATGCACCTGCAGATGTTTATGCTCCGACTATTCCACACTTGGCATATGTGATGTTCCAGCTCATGTTTGCTGCAATTACTCCAGCATTAGCTATAGCAGGTTATGCTGATAGAGTAAAGATGAGTGCGTTTATGATACACGTGGTTCTATGGACCACATTTATTTACGATGTAGCAGGTCATGCCAACTGGTCATTAGGAAGTCAAGGAAGTGCACCAGGTTGGTTATTTACTTTGGGTACAGAAGACTTTGCAGGCGGTACAGTCATTCACATTACATCAGGATTTGCAGGATTAGCAACTGCAATGTTCCTAGGAAGAAGAATAGGTTATGGTAAAGCACCATTTGAACCACATTCAATTCCGTTAGTTATGTTAGGTGCTACTTTACTTTGGTTTGGTTGGTTCGGTTTCAACCCAGGAAGTGCAGGCTTTGCAGGTTTCTTGGAGACAGAAGCATTCCAAAATACCAACATCGCTACAGCAGTTGCAGCAATGTGGTGGGTATTCCTTGCTTGGGCTCATACTGGAAAGACTAGTGCAATGGGTGCGTCAGCTGGTGCTGTAGCAGGTCTAGTTGCAATTACGCCGGCTTCAGGATTCATAGGATGCTATGCTTCAATAATAGTAGGGTTTGCGTGTGCAACAGTATGCTTCTATTGTTTGATAATAAAGAATAGGAGAAGAATAGATGATGCATTAGACACTTGGCCAGTACACGGTATGGGTGGTGTTGTCGGTGCGCTATTGACTGGTGCGTTTAGTGAAAAACGCATTAATCCATATGGACATGACGGTCTATTCTTTGGAAATCCACAACAAGAACTAATCAATGCAATGGGTGCAGGATTTGCAGCAACATGGGCCTTTGGTATAACACTCTTGATCTGGAAGATTCAAGATGTGATTTGGCCTGGCGGTGTTAGAGTCACACCTAAAGAAGAAGAAATAGGTTTGGATATTTCACAAGTAGGAGAAAGAGCCTACAACATGAGTGAAACCTAGAAAGGTTTTTCTTTCTATAATTTTAATTTTATTAAATCTTAACATATTTTCAATTATACTTTAGGAATTTTTCCAGACAATCCTTTCAAATTGTTTCATGTTTACTTTGTAATATTTGTACAAGCTTGGGAAACGGTAAAAAGGAGTAGATTTACCTCTCTTTATCTATGGTTGACAGGTGGGCAGTTTTTGTAATATTAGAATTTGTAAGTGCAGCTATTGGATTCTTTTGGGGATTTTACACAGGTAAGGCACTCTTCTTATGGATTGGAGGCTTTTTCTTTTCACTTGGAGTCTTTGCAGCAACCAGGTGGGGCTTTGATAAATGGAAACAAAAACAAAAGCCAAGGAAATGGAAAAAGTAAAAACAAATCACATGTTTTACTACTGATAAAAACATAATTAGATTTCATTTCCAGATTTTGGAAATTTTAGTATGTTTATATCAATCACAAACTGGTAATACGACAGAGAATAATTGTCAAGTCGATCTGTACGCTGGGGAAGAAAAAAAAGATATACTATTGCATCAATCATAGCGATAGGTGCTATCACATTTGCATACTACAATGTAATACAAACTGGTCCGTATAAAACTACTAAAGAATGGAATTTTGATTCTTACAAGGATGGTACTGTGCCTGATGGTTTCTCATATCTTCAAACTGATGCACAACCTGGTTATTGGGTTGTTAAGTCTGATCCATCTGCACCATCTAAACCAAATGTACTTGCTAAATTGACAGATAATGACACTACATTTGATTATCACATTCAACTAATGCCTGATGGTGTTGAAAGTACAAATTCAGAAACAAGTGTACAGTTTAAGATTAATTCTGGAGAAAAAGAACAAGCTGCAGGTCTGATAATTAGATTCATGGATAATCAACATTATTTTGTATTAGTGGCTGACTCTAAGAATAGTCTCTTTTCATTATGTAAAGCTGATCCTGAGAAACTTTTATGCATTGAAGATAAATCCGTAAATATTCCTCTAGGTCAGTGGCATACGATAACTACTGATGTATCTGCACAAGGCATAGCTGGATATCTTGATGGTAAATTGCTTATTCAGAGATATGATCAACACTATCAAAACGGGCAGCTTGGATTGTGGACAAAAAAAGATACAGAAGCTTATTTTGATAATCTGAAAATAAAGTATTGATCTTATAATAAATAATTAAAACTCAAGAATTATTTTTTGAATATTTTATCTATGATGAATTTAACTATTAAAAAAATTCCAGTTATGGCAAATATGTATTGGATGATTGGTAATGCATTAATTATATCTGGGTTCTGAAAAACAGCTAATACTGGAGAATTATGATCTGAAGGAACTTGGATGACTTGTATTGTGGCTGCTATTATTATTAGAATTATGGCAATTTTAAGAATAATGTTCCTCAATACGTTTTAAAAGAAACGATCATCATTAAAAATTTCTATAAGACAAAACTAAAAATACATTGACTATCAATTGTAAAAAATGATTGGTATGCGTGGTCAAATGATACTGGCCATAATACCCAGTTTTGTAACTCAGCTTATTGCTTTTTACAGAATTAGAAAATTTACAAAAGGGTTGATTGTGGAATTGATTATTTTTCTTGCTGATGCTTTCGTTCAAATGATCATTCCGTGGCCATTTGGAGTGATTTTTGCTTTGCCACTAACTGTGGGCGTGCCTGTATACTGTGTAAGAAAATGGACTTTGGAATATAATCATGTGCCAACGGGTATGTTTGGTTAAAGTCATGACTGTTAAACAATATCTTGACAGGCTTATGACATGAATGTAGTTTGAATATATTGTGCCATATGACTTTGATAAAATGAAAAGAGAGGGGGAATTTGTTTTAAATCACTTGCCACGGTCTTGTTGCAAACGTTACAACATAACCCACGCCAATTATTATCGACTGATAGGCTACATTTGTGTATGGAATTGGTTTTATGATTGGATCACCAGTGACTACTATTGTTTGTCCTGGACCAAGTCCTGGGCCTATACTTGCGATGTTAAGCTGTGTGTGCATGTGATAGACTGCTGGTTCTAGAGCCCTGATTGTCAATGTGTAAGGAATGACCGAGTTTCCTGGAATGTCTATAACGTTACCAGGTGGGTCTCTTGCTACAATCTCCCATCTGTTACCTGCATTAGGAGAGTCACCATATACAGTATACCAGCCTCTTAGGTCTCTTTGTACGAGACTTACGAATTTGCCTGATACTGTGAGGGTGTCACCTGTGTGGACAGATTGTTTTGACCATGTTTCATCATCTATCCTAACAAATCGACTTTGTAGTTGTGCCTGTACACCATGTGCTTCTGCGTGCTGGAACATTTGAGCCAATGATGGTCCAACTGCTCCAAGTGCTACAATTACACCAAGTGCTGCTACGATTAATTTCTTATCTACCATATCACGTAACTAATGCATCAGAGAAAGAACAACGATATATGTTTTACCCTCATAACAAGTGATCTGATCCAAATATAAGAAAAATAATGATAAAACTAATGATAAACATTGATGATAAACATTGAGGGCACATTTTTTTTATATAGGAATTACTTGCTTTTTAGAGAAATTTATGTTATGATTTTTAATAATAGTTTAATATATTGCTATAAAATATACAAAAAATTGTTAATTTATTACTCATGCTTTATATATTGAAATCTCATCACATGGTGTATGGCACAAATGCCCGCACTGATTCCAAAAGAAGTCGAGATACACAGACTGAAAAAGATCTGGTTAATCGTCATCGCAATGGGATCTATCGCTGCTTCAGTGGAAGTAGACAACTTCGTTGATGGATCACTCCATCAAACATCTATCAGAGATAGCGCATTTACACCAGCACACTGGTGGTTATACAGTCACTTTATTGCTCTTCCATTAGGTTGGGCATCAGTGGCAATGTATGACAGAAAAGTACCTATCCTGAGGGGTCCAAACAACTCCATGAACACTGGCCTTAAGATGACCATACTTGGTTATTTGGCAACAATGTTCACAATTGGTGTAAACGAAATGTGGCACTTCTGGTATGTAGAGGAAATCTTTGCAGTACCAAACCACTGGATGTTTAACATGGGTGTCGTCGTTGCTTTCATGGGCGCACTTGCCTATGTAGTTAGAGTATATGCACGACTAGTCGAGCTTGGAGCAGAAACCCCAGGTGAGAACCCATATGTTGCAGAAATGTACAAGATGGCCCTAGAAGGTAAATTGTACAGTAGATCCATCCCATAGAAAAAGGCGCGCAAAAGCGCATTTTTTATTATTTTTAGATCCCTAAAGCGTAAAGCATTTTCTTCTCATCTAAGAAAGACTTAAAAGCATACGGATTAATAATTACCCAAATGACTTTACCAAAAGGATTTGGTACTGGTGGCGGAGCTTCCAGTTCCGACGTAAGCAAAATGATTGGTAGACGTGCAGAAGATTATTTTGGAATAATCACTGGCATTTTCGTCGCCAGTTGGATTGGAACATGGGGAGGTGTTGCCGTAGCAGTTACCTATTATCCATGGGCTTATCCTCCACCGAGTGCACACTTTGCTCTAACGGTGTTGACAATTATAGAGGCCATTGGTTATTTACTATGTGTAAAGGTTGTAACCGAAGGTACTCCGAAGGCAAGAACCTATGATGGTGCAATGGCAGGAATAATTGCAGCTATAGCAATAGCAACAATCTTGACTGACTGTTTCTTCTTCGGCGCATAGAAATTTTCAATCCCCTTTTCTTTTAATTTTTAGATTCTTACTTGAAAGTAAAAAATGAACAATTATGATGTTGTATAAAACCTGATCTCAATACCTACGTAAAATTTTATATACACCGCATCTATCATAGTGGCTAATGGTCTGGCTAAGACGATGTACTCACTACTTGTTTATAGTAGTGGTAGCAGTCAACTCTACGTTGTTGACCATCAATGCCGGAGACTACATATTCTATACTGACTGGGCGTGGACTTCATTTGTGGTATTTTCAGTATCACAGACACTCATGCTTGCTGTCGGTGCCGCGTACTACCTTACATTCACTGGAGTTCCAGGAACTGCAACTTACTATGCACTGATAATGACGGTGTATACGTGGATTGCAAAAGGAGCGTGGTTCTCATTAGGATATCCATATAGCTTCATAGTTGTACCAGTTTGGATTCCGTCGGCTATGCTGATGGATTTGGTATATTGGGCAACAAAGAAGAACAAACACTCTCTCATTCTGATGGGCGGTGTACTTTGTGGAATGTCTCTGCCAATGTTCAACATGATAAATCTCATTACGATAGACGATCCGCTAGAGACTGCATTCAAATACCCAAGGACTACATTGCCTCCATACATGACTCCAATAGAACCCCAAGTTGGAAAGTTCTATGATAGTCCGGTCGCGCTAGGTGCGGGTGCCGGTGCTGTCCTGTCAGTTACAATGACAGCTTTAGGCTGCAAATTGACAACGTGGACATACAGATGGATGGCAGCTTGGAGTAAGTGGGACTAACTTCCCTTTCCTTTTACTTTATTTTATTACTACCTAGATTATCTCATAGATGATTTTTAGAAAAATCTGATCATCTTGATTAAAAAAAGCTACACAACGTGTGATCTTTTATTGTCATATCGTGCAAAATAAAATCTTGATACTATTGTATATTGAAACAGCAATACAAACAAATCACATCTGTTGTACCCAAGCCGTTTGTAAAATGGGCAGGAGGAAAAAGACAACTTTTACCAACACTATCACAACATACTCCAAAAAATTTTGATACGTATTTTGAGCCATTTTTAGGGGGCGGAGCAGTCTTGTTATATCTGTTATCTCAAAATTCTCAACTAAAATGTTTTGTATCTGATTTGAATTCTACTTTAATTCTATCATATGTCACAATTCGTGACAAAGTTGATGAATTGGTAATATCACTCGAAGAACATTCAGAAAATTACTTTAAAAATTCTGAAGAATATTATTATCAAGTAAGAGACAGTAATCCAAAAAACCAGATTGATAAAGTTTCAAGACTCATATTTCTAAACAAGACTTGTTTTAATGGTTTGTACAGAGTAAACAGTAAAGGGAAATTCAATGTGCCGATAGGAAAGTATGTAAATCCAAACATAGTAAATAAAGAAAACCTTCAGGTACTAAGTCACGTTTTACAATCAAAAGGAATTTCAATAAAGTGTGAAGATTTCACTGCTGCTCTTAGGAGAGCACAAAAAGATGATTTTGTGTATTTAGATCCACCATATCAGCCAGTGAGCTCTACTGCAAACTTTACTAGCTATACAAATGATAACTTTGGATACAAAGATCAGGAAAGACTCTTTACCGAATTTAAAAAACTTGATTCTAAAGGTTGTAATATCATGCTTTCAAATTCCAAATCACACGAAGTAATAGAATTATTCTCAGAATATTCTGATAATATAATAGAAATAAATACAAATAGATTCATAAATTCAAATTCAAAGAAGAGAACTGGACATACTGAAATCTTAATAAAAAATTATTAAAACCCTAAATTTTATTTTACTCTGATTTGCCTCCAAATCATGATTTTTGTAAAATTTTTCTATATGTATCTACAAGATAAAGTAAAATCATGGTAGTAATACACTAGTTTGATATCTTGAGTCAAAATAAAAAAGATGAGGCGTTAAAATTAGCAAAAACGGTAAGTATAGAACTTTTGGATGAGAAAAAATCGTTACATGAGATCTTGCAATCATGTAAAACCATCTGTAAATACCTAGGAATATCTGATAAAAATACATGGATAGATTTAGAATTAAACGGTTATCTTGGTTTATACAAAACTAAGGATGAATTTTATGACAACCTTCCCTCGTATAGAAAAACTAATTGGTTATTTTATGATGTTTATGGAAGTGTGGTGCCACTACCACCTGACATATTGGAATTTTTTGGAAAATCAATAATTTATCAACCTATATCTGAAATTGAAAATAATGGTCATCTTATAATCACAAGTCAGTATCTTGAGAAATTTAACGAATTCATAACAAAACATGGGATGGATCATGCATCAAAAAACTTGCGAATTCATGAAGCACGTATTACAAATAATGAACTCAAAAAAGTAATAGATGGAATAAAAACTAGGATCCAAGAATTCTTGGATAATTTGATTCTGGTTTTAGAGTGATTTAGATTTACAAAACCTGAAAAGTTAATCTTCTAGTTTTGTATTTAATATCCATTGATTGGAGTTGCTATTCAAAAAATTATTTTACTCATTCCAGTATTGGATACTATGAAAAGCAATCTTTTTTGGAGTAGAATATGAATACTTTTGGAATTGCCGGCGGATTATTATTGGTAATTATGGGATTGGCAGTAACTGACTATGGTTTAGATCCTAATGTTCCATATGCATATCACGCATTTTATCTTGGACTTGCTGGAATTGTTGTGGGTGGAGTTATTATGTGGGCAAACAGTAGAACTCCTAAAAATCCTCTTTTAGCACAACCATATCAAGTTGAAACTAGAAAATCACTTTCTTCAGTAGATGGCATCAAATATAGAAATCTATATGAAGAATCACCAGTAATGCAACGTACTGTAAATACTGATGGTATAATTCTAGAATGCAATCAAAAATATGCAAAAAACTTTGGTTCTTCCAAAAATGAGGTAATAGGTAAATCAATTTTTGATCATGTTGCAGAGCAAAGCATTACAGAAATGCGTAATACATTTGAGTCTTGGAAAGAAACAGGACGTGCTGAGAGTAGAGAAATATGGTTTAAACGAAAAGATGGTTCCGCATTTCCAGCATTATTAAGCGCTAATAACATGTATAATGAAAGGGGCAAACTAATTGGCAGCAATACAGCAATTCGGGATATTTCAGATATTTATGAAGCCAGGAAGGTTATACAAGACCACGAAAGACAAAAAATTCAACTAGAAGAATTACAAAAAATGAATTCGCTTAAAGAAGAATTTTATTTCTCTCTTTCACAAGAATGTAAATTACCTTTAGAGCCAATAAAGAGATACTGTGAGTCACTCAATGATCCAGTTGCTGCAAATCTAAACACACAACAATTGGAAGCTGTAAATGAGATTTATAATAATGCGATTAGATTAGAAAGAATGCTTGAGGATATGTCTGATGTTCAACTGCTTGTTGCTCAGAAAATGACTTTCAGCAAAGATGAATTCAAAATTAATGAATTTATGAAAAGCATTGTTGACATTAATGTTCATATGATGAAGGACAAAAAGATTGAATTTGTTGATACAACAAAAGAAAAATCAATTCTTCAAAGTGATAAGAATAGGTTAAAGCAAGTTTTTGATAACTTGATACAAAACGCAGTAGATTTTGTACCACAAGAAGGGGGTAAAATCGAGATTGGTGCCAAAAAAGGGGATGACGGTATTCGTTTTTTTGTTAAGGATAATGGTATAGGTATATCGGAAAAAAGAAAGGATTCTGTTTTTAAAAAATACTACCAAGTTAACCTGTCTTTAAAAAGAAGATACGGTGGAAGTGGGTTTGGATTGGTAATCTGTCGTTTAATAGTTGAAAATTTGAAAGGGAAGATCTGGTTTGAAAGCAAGGAAGGAGATGGAACTACCTTTTATTTTACAATTCCTCTCTCTACATAAAATTGAATTTAGCATTAGAAAAAATCTACTGAATTATAATCTAGAAATGATATTTTTAAAACAACAAAAGCTCCGAGCGGGATTCGATCCCGCGACCTTTACCTTACCAAGGTAACGCTCTACCAGGCTGAGCTATCGAAGCATGACATGGTCGCTTTACTGAATCCTTATTAATCTTACTTGGTCTTGACAAAATTTTTCATAAAACGTTTAATTTCCACAACTTTATGCTAATAAAACGCAGGAGTCGCCGAGCCTGGCCAAAGAAGGCCTAGCCTTTGGATGCGCGGGACTTAAGATCATAAAAATGGGTGATCCCGTCTCTTAGGGGTTCGTGGGTTCAAATCCCACCTCCTGCACTTTTTTATCTTTGATGTTTAATTCCGCGTGCATTTAGAACTTCATAAACATCAGGAAGAGAAAACACAAAACCAACATGTACACAATCTTTCTCTTCACAGAACATACAGTAAAGTTCTCCATTTTGAATTGCAACTTCGGCAATTCTGTTTTTGATGTTGTCTTTTACTACTACTCTATTATCATCAACTGAAATCTTTTCAAGTTTAGGTGCATATCTTGCAAATGTTTCATCTTTTTGCATCAAGTCCTCCATCATGAAAGTGATGTATCCGGCAAAGCTATTGATGCCTTTCATTGCAAGGTCGTCTCTGTTTTTCTTGTATACATCATGGAACTTGTTGTATACCGTTTCTGAAACTGTAATTGATTTGAATCCTGCTTTTGGCATATTACCTACCTATACCGTACTTTAAAGTACAAGTATTTAACGTTTCTGGATTTGGTGCTGTTAACTTGATGGCACGTTTTTACCTTGTAACAGGTCGGCACGTTCTACAATGAGTGATCAAAACGGTTTACCGATTATACTATCAGACAACTATTTTTGTTGATTTCATATTATTCATAATTTATGAAGCAATGCACAAAATTGGCTTTAAAATTGAAATACAACTAATGTGTAGATTCAATATGGAGATCGACCTGATAGGTTCGTTTGTTCCTGAGCTTACCTCTTTATACTAACGGTTAACCTTCAAGACCTAAAATAATAGTTAATCAGTATTGTCATATTTCGTCAGTTCATATCTTGTTAGTGTAATCTATCAAGTGCTTCCTGAATCATTTTTGCAGTAGTCTCCTTATCAGGCACCTCAAAGATAACCTTCTTGTATTTTTCATTTTCCAACTCAACTGTAATACACTTGTTAGGGTCATGCATCTCATAGAAAAGTAAACCTTCCTTGCTCAAGAACCTCCCATCAACTACCACTTTGGGAATCTTTGTGCCAGCCACTTTTAACATCTTGAAGTAATTCCAATCTGCCGTGGCTGTCGATACTGACTTGACGCGCTTCAACGGAATCGTAAGTTTGCTCTTTAGAGCAAGCACCTTGTCTACTCCAGTCAGTGTGAAGATCAGATTATCATTTTCTATATCTATTTTTCCTGCCATCTTATCTTAATTTTTACTTGCATTCTGAATTAAGGTTATCCATTTGTTTTGTCCTTCTACCTTTATGCGCCCCTAAAATTCAAAACTCATTAACGAACAGTAATTGAAAAAAATCATTACAATTTAAGATCTGACTATTAAATATTTAGTAGCATAGATACGCATTTTTTATTTATTAAATTTACATAATAAATTCTAGTGCGCTCGTAAGCAATTACAGACCACACCAAAGTACTGAATACCAGACCATACCAAGTACCTGACCGCAGGAGACCTGAAATTCAGGTTCCTGTTGGTTAATTTAGTAATGCTATATACTAGAAAAGATATTTTCAAAATCATTGGTTCGTGGTTATCAATCTGAAAAGATAAAAGAAAAATTAATTGATGTTTTACATGATTCAAAAATAGGCCTTTCAGGCATTGAGATTTCTAAAAAATTGAAAATAAATAGATTAACCATGACCAAATATCTTAAAGTCTTTGCTGCAGAGGGACTTGTAAAGCAAAAAAACATAGGAAATGTAAATCTCTGGTTTATGGAAGAAGGCGTTGAATCATTTGAATTTCCTGCAGATTTTTTCCGGTTAAAAAATAAGTATTTGCAGTATGTACTCTCAGGCGCTAGTAAAGAAGCTCATAATATACTCAGAAATTCGCTTCATTCTGGAGCCAGTCCTACTAAGATGATTACAGAAGTAGTTATCCCAGCAATAGAATCTGTTCAAAATTCGTATGAATCTGGAAAGATTGGTAAATCTGAAAAAAATTATCTTGATGACATTATCTTAGGTTCAATTTATCTCGTCATTCTAGCCGAACAGGAAACAGATGTAAAAAAGAATATCGTTGTTTTTTCTGCAGATTCCAAAAATTCACTTATGGCACAAGCTGCATCTGCCGCTTTTCATGTTGAAGGTTGGAAAGTATCACAATTAGGAGATATGTCAACTGCTATTGATGTCATGTTTGACATAGATTTACAAAGATTTCTAAACAAAGTATGGGTAAAAAAACAAGGCTTGATGGTAATTGTTGTTTTTTCTTCTACTGAAAATACAATCAAGTTTTTTTCCCAAGCTGTTACTGTATCAAAAGCAAAATTTGGTAAAGCATTACATCTTGTTTTTTGTACAAAACTGGCAAAAAAGACTAAGGAAGAAGCAGATTTTGTTTCAGATGATATTGAAAAAATATTACAGTGGTGCCAAACAGTTTATGAAAGATCACAATCTTAATGATCTAAAATCTTCAATATCTTAAAGGGAGCATTTGCATAATCAAATCCCTGCTCAGCTGAAATTAACAAAACATTTTCATCCATGGGAAAGCTCATCACTATTGCTTTTTCTCTATATGACATCGCAAATTTTACTGGCCCCAAAACATGATCAAACTCACGCCTCATTTTTGTTCTTAACACTAATTCCATGTATAACATCTCATCATCTTTTGATTCTTCAAGAGATTTCAACCCCTCTCTCATTCCACCTGCAAAAAGCCTACCCTTCCCATTTATGGCTCCTGCAAATCTTATTTTAGAGTCTGTTTCAAGGACTTTTTTACACAGCTTCTCAAAATCCATTGTTACTTCTCCTATGAGATATCATGAGACGAAATATCAAATTAAATTTCAATAATAAATGATAACAGGCGATCTATTTATTGCGATCTCTTGTATATGATTAGCATGGAATCTGGTGCTGAATTTAAAAATAAAATAGACCCTAAGGAAGCCGCAGATTATTTCAAGCACCTTTCATTGTTTTGGACAGATATGGCATATCTAATTTCAAGCAAACCATCTGCTTTAATATTAGCAGGACCCATGAGAAAATTTTCATTACAAACTAAAAAACTGGCAACTGAAATGATAGAAGCAAATGAGGATCTTATAGAATTTAATACTAAACTTTCTGAATATTATAAACAACTTTCAGATACTTGGACCGAATCACAAAAAAGATTTAATGTCAAAATTCCGGAAATCCCAAATGATGTAGAACATATTGAATCTTCAAAACGAGTGTGGATTGACATATTTGAAAATGCGTTTACACAACTTTTTGATTCTGAAAAATTTGGAGAGAATTTTGGCAAATTAATATCAAGTGAGGTTGAACTTTCTAAACATTGGAATAATATGCTTGCTGTGTTACTAGAATCTGTAAATGTTCCAACTAAAGATGATTTGAATGAAGTTTACAAAGAGTTACACTCGTTACGAAAAAGAGTAAGTAAATTAGAAAAAAATGAAAGGAAATCTGGAGTAATACACAATGGAAAATGAATTAAAAATTGATCCAATACTAATTGAAGAATTTTTAAAATTTAATAAAAATTTGATCGAAGCTCCAAAAATGGTGCCTGCAATTGATGAAATTAATCTTGAGATGACTCCATATGATGTTGCATATTCTGAAGATAAAGTGCGTCTTTTACATTTCAATTCTTCAATTCAAAAACAGCATAAAACTCCGCTTGTTATTGTGTATGCATTGGTAAACAGATATCATATCTTGGATATTCACCCACAAAAAAGTTGGATTAAAAATCTCTTAAATCAGGGATTTGATGTCTATCTAATAGATTGGGGGAGCCCAACTAATATTGACAAATATCAAGGCTTTGACGATTACGTTAATGGTTACATCGATAACTGCATTGATTTTGTATGTGACGAGGCAGATGTAGAAAAAGTCACTCTGCAAGGTTATTGTACAGGTGGAACTCTGGCTACTGTTTATTCTGCACTTCATCCAGACAAAGTAAAAAATCTAGTTGTTACTGCTCCTGTGATTGACGGTAAAAAAGATACTACAGTTGTTGGAAATCTTGCTAAACACATGGATGTAGATGAAATGGTAAAAGCAATTGGTAATATGCCACCTGAATTCATGTACTATATCTTTTCCATTTTGAAACCGTTTGAACAGGGAGTAGAGAAATACATACACTTTTTCAAAAATATACATGATAAGAATTATGTTGACAATTTTCTACGTGTTGAAAAATGGTTACATGATACACCATCTATACCTGGTGAACTTTTCAGGCAATGGATAAAAGACGTTTACCAAGAAAATCTACTAATTCAGGACAAGATGTATGTTGGAAATCAACTTGTATCACTCAAGAATATCACAATGCCCATATTCATTCAGGTTGCAGTAGGTGATCATTTGGTTTCTCCTGAGTGTAGTATGCCTCTATACTATGCCGTAGGAACTGAGGACAAAACCATGAGAATTTATCCAACTGGACATGTTGGAATGATAGCAAGTTCATTTTCGCAAAAAAAAGTTCTTACCGAGCTTGGCCAATGGCTAAGCGAAAGATCAAAATAAAAAAGGAAAAGATTCCTTATACTAATTTCGTGTAGGTGTCAATGCAGAGATCCAGAATTGGAAAAGGTTCTCATTTAATCCTGTAAATGCTTTTGCATTTTCATTGAAGGTTTTGATATTTTGTTTTGTTGAATCAATTGCAGCTAATATTACCTTATTCTGAACTGATCTTGCCTTGATTACCTCTTCAGTTATATCATTTACAGCTTTTATTACTGCGGCTGGTACGTTTGTATTTATTCCAGCTTTTGTTGCAAATTCTTGCTGTAGTGAAATAGCGGATTCTATTGTATTTTTCCATGCTGAAGTGTATTCTTGTTGAAGATTAGTTATTGATTGTAGGTATTGTGGTGCTGCTTTTTCGATATCTTCAAAAAACTTTTCTACGTTCTGTTTGTATGTTGTATAGATCTCTTTTGTGTCTTGTGTTGTCTTACTCATTATTTCACCCCCTCTTTTTAATTTTTTTCTCGATAGGAATGATTACAACCTGAACTAGGTCTCCCTCTTTTAGTCCAAGTGCATCTCTCTCAGCTTCGGGAATCGAAATTCTTCCATTACTTCCAACCGATGTCTTAAATGCGCCCCATGACACAAATTGTGGCATTGTTTGTGCAAGTTTGAAAGCACTGTCCATTGCTTTAGATTGTATACCACCAAGATTTTCAACAAAATCAGATTGAGCTTTTGATCCTTTGCTTATGAGATCTTTTAATGTATCTATAGGCTCAAAACTTTCTGCTTTCTGCTGACTCATCATGGAACCAAATGTTTTCATAAAATCCGCTTGTGCTTTTCCACTTTTTTGTATCCATTCTTTGAACATCTCTGTTGGATTATATTGAATATTGTTACCAGTCATTGGTTTTTATTGGTAATTATGGTATTTATACCTATTGGTAATGATTGGATATTGCTACCAGTTAGTGGTTTAAGAAATTAAGTATAATTTGTGAAAACTTGGCTGGTTCTTCAATATGAGGTGTATGTCCACAGGTTTCCATAATTTCTAGTTGACAGTTTTTTATTGAAACAGTAAAGTCATTTGCGTATTTGACCGGAATTAAGGTATCTTGCTTTCCCCATATGATCAAGGTTGGTGCTGTAATATTTGGAAGCCTGTCTGTAATAGGCTGAGAATTTTTTAGCCCAAGTAAAGTTGACATGAATGCCATTTTTGCATTTGGCTGTGTCATTCTTTTAATAAAACCTTCAATAGATTCAGTAGTGACATTTTTGGAACCAGTCATCATTTCATATGCTGTTTTTACAGTATCATAACTTGGGTATAGTGCAGCCATTGAATAGGCGTCTAAGGTAGGAGTGGAGTTCTTCATTATTCCAGAAGGCGATGCTAGAATAATTTTTTCAATCATTTTACTTTGTGTTATTGCACATTCAGCAACAATTTGACCTCCAAGTGAAGTACCTATCATGTTTGTTTTTCTTATGTCTAAACTATCTAAAAAATCGAAAACGAACTTTGAGAAAAATTCAGGTGTATAATCAATAGAAGGTTTGTCACTGAATCCATAGCCAGGTAAGTCAGGTGCTATGACACGATACTTTTTACTAAGAATAGGCATGACTGTTGACCATCTTTCGGCAAATCCTCCAAGGCCATGAATAAGAACGATGTTTCCACTCGCGCCTCCTCCATCAAGATATCGGATCTTGTTTTCCCCTACTTTGACATATTCTTCAGATATCAGACAATTCGTTCGTATATTCATGATGAGATAAATCTTTTCAAGAAGAAAAATGGGCCGAATGGGATTCGAACCCACGACCTTTCGATATCTGAAAAGATATTATCAGTCGAACGCTCCAGCCAAGCTGAGCTATCGGCCCAAGAAATTTTTCTAGTCCACGGTCATTTAAGTTTGCTGGCTTTTCCATTTGATGGAACAACCCATAGATGGATCAAAATCCTTCTCTATTTTCTTTCCAGAGAGTAGTTTTTCTATGTTATTGATCATCGTTTTTTCTGTAGCAGTGTCTTCTGGGCTCATGGCATTGTCAATTCTACCATGAAAGACAAGTTTTCTTTCTTGGTCAAAAAGGAAGGGATCAGGAGTACACACAGCACCATATTTTTTTGCGATTCCTTGTGTTTCATCAACAAGATATGTGAATTTAATTCCCTTTTCTTTTGCAAACTTTTTCATGTTTTCAAAACTATCATCAGGATAGTTTGTTGGATCGTTACTGTTTATTCCAATCATAATTATGTCGTTTTTGAATTTTTCATAGATCTCATTTAGTGCCTTTGTCTTTGCTTGTACATAGGGACAGTGATTGCACATGAATACTACAAGCATGGTCTTGTAGTTTTTGAATTCAGAAAGAGTGTGTTTTTTATCATCTGTTCCCAAAAGAGTAAAGTCAGGGGCCTTGTCACCTTTCTTTAAAACGACCTCTGATTTTAGTAATACCATAAAAAATTGTAAGAATAATACCAATAAAATCTTTGCCTGTATAAAGGCAACAATTAAAATCTACACAATTAGCATTCCATACAATGGGCTGGTAGTTCAGCGGTAGAATACCCGCCTTGCACGCGGGGGGTCAGGGGTTCAAATCCCCTCCAGTCCATTTCCTTTTATCGTTCAAACAAGTTAGTGTCAAAAAAACTTCTGCATAACATACAGGAATTAAATTGAATTTGGAACAAAACAAGATTGAAAATTTGATTAAACTTGCGTCTAAAAACTTGATCCAGAACAACAACCCTGGTACTAATGGACAAAATCAGACAATTAACAATGAAAATCAAGAAAATAATAACTGAAATAAAAACAAAGATAACAATCATAACAATAAAAATGATTAACAAATTCTAAACTAAATCTTGAATCAATTTATAATGTGCCTGTAATTAATCTCCTAAATGGTACTTGAATTTGATACAAAAATGCTGTTATATCTTGGTATAATAACAGTAGGGATTTTTTTATTGCCAATCGAATCGGATCCGCCAATATACCTTATAGCCGGTATTGCTATTGCATTAATAGGAACAATTTTAATTATTATTAAGGTAAAGAAGAAGTAAATTTTTATTTTAATAAAAACTAGGCTGATTTAAATTTAGATTGTGTTTTAAGTGTCTCGGCTAGTTTTGCAAATATTTCATTAACCCCTACATCATTGAAATTAATAGTCACATTTTCTCTAATGATCTGTTTTTCAAATCTCTCTTTAATTGCAAAAATTACAGATCCCCAATGTAGTATTCCTTTTAGTTTTTCCTGAATTATTGATTCCGTATCTGGTAACGCACCCATTGAAAATACAATGCCTTTTGCCCAGTTTATGGTAGGTATTCCGCCTCCCATGGATCGATTTTGAGAAGCTACCATTTGAACAAAATCGTCAAAGCGATATTCTATGATTTCATGAACTACAAGCCTTTTCCAAGGCTCAATTATTATCTCCAAACTTAACTCTTGTAATAATGAAAGATGGATTTAAATACCATATTCGTTTTTTGATGAATAGGTAATTTAAAAATGCAAGATTGGGCACAAGCGGGCGTATACATTCCTTTGGCAGTAGGATTGATTCCTGGATTTGTTTACTGGTGTGTAATTACCGCTCGTAGAAGTAAAAAGTAGATTCGTAAAAATCTTCATTTTCTTTTTATGTTTATGAATCAACGCAAGTTTAGTAAAACCTTCTAATCCTCATTGTTTAGATTATGATATACAGTATATGATTAATCACTAAAGTGAGGTGAATATTGTATGAAAATTGTCTCCACGCTTGTTCTTTTGTTAGCATTTTCATTACTTTCGTCAAATTTAGTCTGGGCAGCTGGGGGTAATAACCTACCATCGAATACTAGTCTAACAGTAGAAATACCAGATACGAGCATCTATAGCTATAAGGCAAATGATGGTACAACTGTAGTGCTTGGTGAGGTTGTAAACCATAATGATTCTCCAATTACAAGTGTCACGATTGGTGTTACCTTTTTAGATCAAAATTTGAATACAATAGAATACAAGACTAGTTCTACTTCTACTTTGCTTAAAGTTATACCAGGAAACGGAAAGACTCCATTTTCAATCTCATCAACAAAATCAGATCCTGCTATAGCAAATGTGCAAACTAAAATTGCAGGTTGGACAACCTCTTCATCCAAACAACAGATCCTAAGTATTGTACCTGGACATTTACAAATTACATCACAACTCTCACTTTCTGGAACTATAAAAAATACCGGAACAGTGATTTCCTCTGGAACTAAAATTTATCTAGTTTCATATGATGCATTTCAAAGAGTTGTATCTGTATCTAATGCAGAATCGATTGATATTGGTCCTGGAACTACATCTAGCTTCAGCATAACATCTACTCCAAACTCCCATGCAAAATCATACAAACTTGTTGCAGAATCTAATAACTATCAGTCTACTATCACTGATGTAACAGATGTCACTGCAACATTACCAGTTATGATTAGTGGTACATTAGTTACAGATCCACATGGTAACAAATATTCTACAATACCAGTTGGGGCTCCTGTAAAAATTACAAGTGAATTAAGAAATCTTGGAAGTCAGACAACCCAGGCATATGTTTACTATGTACAAGTAAAAAATTTCGCAGGTGAAGTTGAATTTATTGGAAAATCTTCAGGTGTATTTCTTGGTGAAAGTGATAACGCAACCGTAACTTGGAATCCGACCACTGATGGACCATATTTTATAGAGACATATGTATGGAGTTCTGATAATGTTCCTCTTGCTCCATCTGGACCTATAATAAACGTCGTACTTGTGAAGTCTCAACAGAGTTAATTTATCCCACAACAAAATGTATTCATGGCAAAATTCCAACTAGTTGCGCTTGGTGGTACGTTTGATATTTTACACAAAGGTCATCTTGCTTTATTACAAAAAGGATTCTCAATTTCGTCTAAAGTTATAATTGGTCTTACTAGTGATGAACTTGCTGCAAAAAAAGGAAAGAATCTTTTACATGGTTATTTTGAAAGATATCATACTTTAGAATCAATAATAAAGAAAAATTTTCCAAACTCTCAATTTGAAATAAGCAAATTAGACAATGACTTTGGGCCTGCAGTACTAGAAAAAGAAGTAGAGGCTTTGGTTGTAAGTGAGGAAACCACAGGGCAAGGTCATATACTGAATAAACTAAGACATGAAAGGCAACTGCCGCCAGTAGAAATAGTGAGTGTTCCCATGGTACTTGCAACTGATGGCAAACGCATCTCAACATCGCGGATTAAGGATTCTGAAATTGATGCTGAGGGTAACTTGCGCTGAATTGACAAACAACTTTTCTAACTTTGAGTAAGTGTGCTAAAACAGGAAATTTACAGCATTAGACATTGAAAGAAATCACTGAACAAATGTTAAGAAAAATGTCAAATGATGTTACTAATCTAAAAGAAGGTCTTAATCCTGAAAATATCGCTTTTTGGTATAAAAAAACAATAGATGAGGCAAAAGATATGGCTCCTCCATGGCTTGTAGATAAAATAAAGGTAAAACAAGATCCTATACTTCATATGAAGTTTAACTTGGATATTTCAAAACGTGCTGTGAGATATCTGATGATGGCAATAGAAAATCATGTTGATGAAATGCCATATTCGACCAGATTGTATTTTCTGAAAGTTCAAGAAATACTTACGGATGAAATGAATAAGGCATTGGTATAGTTCATTCCTTTGTTATTTCTACTATGTTTTCAATAACTTCAGTATTTGTTATTCGGCTTGATTTTTCAACAACTGATTGAATAAAATCAGCAAAAGACTCTGCTTCTAATTTGTCTTTTAAAAGAATACTATGTGCTGATTTGTCCTTTAGTGATACAATAATTTCATTATCTATAATCTCCAAAATACCTGAAACAAAAGTCTCCTTGTTGTCTTTTACATAAATGATACTAGATAGTTTCTGAGCTTCATACTTGTCTTCACAAATGATTCTTTTTTTCATATTATCATTCAAACAAAAATTTTTCTACTTGATCTTTTGCTTTTTCTCGTTTCTTTTTAAACTCTGTGATGAAAGGCTTTGTTGCATCTTTGAGATCACACTTGCATTCTCCACATAAAAGCTCCCCACCTTTACACTTTCTTGCTCTTTCATCAGATTCTTTCTCAGATTCAAAAAAGTATCGCAGATACCAAAAGACAGGACAGATGTTAAAATTCGCTCCTAGTTTACGTTGTAATTCAACAGTTGGTTGTCCTCCTGTAAACGAATTTGATATTTTTTTATCAATTATCTCATCACTATCTGTTGTAAAGATGGCAGTTTCTGGTATGGATGATGACATTTTTCCTTTCATGCCAAGACCTGGAAGAAACTTTGAATGAATCTGAGCTGGTTTTGGATATCCCATCTTTTCTGCAATGTCTCTAGTAACTCGCCAGTATGGATCTTGATCAATAGCAGCAGGAATTAGCACGGGTGTAGGTTTTCCCTCTAAAACTGATGGGAGAAAACACGGTGCTGCCTGAATTGGGGGAAAACCAATCATGCCAATATTTGTAGAATTTTGAAAACCAAACACTGCCTTAACAGTAGAATAGGTTATTCTTTTTGCAATTTCAAGTGAAATAGGATATATTTTTTTGATGTCTTTAGTATCGATGAGAATTTTTGTTTTTTTAGGGTCAAAGCCTACTGCAATTATGTCTAAAATATTCTCTTTTGTATACTCCGATACATCCTCAAATGATTTTTCATCGCTATAGAGAAATTTTTCATCATCAGTAATTTGGAAAATCAAATTTACATCGAATTTATCTTGTAGATACTTTGTAAAGATCCAAGGAAGTAAATGTCCCATGTGAATTAGACCTGAGGGGCCTCGTCCTGTATAAAGATAGAATTTGTTTCCTTTTTCATATTCAGTTAAAATCTTATCCAAATCTCTATGACTAAAAAAGTACCCTAGTTTCAACATTGGATGTAATTCACCAGTAATTTTTTCTATCTTTCTTAGTAATTCTGGTGAAATTTTTTCAGTTCCAAATTTTTGTACAAGTTTTTCATAGTCAACGTCACCTTCAACACTCCAAGGAGTAACTGTGAATTCGTCAACTGACATTCATCATTCAGTTAGGTTAAGGTTTAAAAAGTCTTTTTGGCTCTTTGTGATAATGTCACAAGTTCTTCATCCAATAGAACAAAAGCTTCTCAAATCATTACTTGAAAAACAAAACTTAACACCAGAAGATCTTTGTGAGAAAACACAACTATCAATAGATCAAGTGAGACGTGGTATTGAGTGGCTTAAATTCAAAGAACTAGTTCAAGTTAATGAATCTGAGAAAAATTTTGTTGCACTAGGAAAAATGGGAAATGAAGCATTTGAGAAGGGATTACCAGAGCGACAACTTGTTAATTACCTAAAATCAATAGATGGTTTTTCTTGTGAAATGAGTCAAGCAAAAAACCAACTAAAAAATGAATTTAGTCCTGCTATTGCAAACGCAAAGAAAAATGGCTGGATAGAAATTCATGAAAATAGAATTTTACTTAAAGGATATCATGATACTACCCCTGAAGAAAGAATAATCAAATTAATCGCTTCAAAAAATCCTATGGTATCTTCAGTAGATGAAATAGGAGATAAGAGTACACTTGACTCGCTGAAAAAAAGACCTGAAATTCTCAACTTTACTTTTACAAAATACACTACAGTGAATCTTACTGAAAAAGGAATAGAAACAGCAAAGAACATATCAAGTGATACTGTCGATGTTCTTGTAAGAGCAATTGATGTAGAAGCTCCTGCACCTACAGTTTTTGCTGCTAGAGCTCATCCACTTCAAGATGTAATTAATGAAGTAAGAGAAATTTTCGTTGGACTAGGATTTACAGAAATTGTTGGTAATCAAACTCAATCTAGCTTTTGGAATTTTGACGCACTTTTTACCCCACAGGATCACCCTGCAAGAGAAATGCAAGATACATTTTACCTTAAGGGACTGCATGCAAAAAATATTGGTACTAAAAATCAAATATCAAACGTATCTCAAGTTCATAAAAAAGGGTGGAGATATGATTGGAAACTAGAAGAATCTAAAAGATTAGTTTTACGTACACATACTACATGTGTAACAATAAAAGAGTTGGCAGATAACAGACCTGAAGAAGCTAGAATATTTTCTATCGGTAGGGTCTTTAGAAACGAAAAAGTCAGCTACAAACACCTAGTTGAGTTTAATCAAGTAGAGGGAGTAGTGGTTGGTAAGAATGTCTCATTGAGAGATTTGATGGGATTACAAAGGGAGTTTTATTTGAAGATGGGCATGAAAAAAATAAAATTCTGGCCTACTTTCTTTCCTTACACTGAGCCATCTTTACAATCAATGGTGTATAATGAAAAGCTTGGAAAATGGGTAGAGCTTTTTGGTATGGGTATTTTTAGACCTGAGGTAACAATTCCGCTTGGAATAAAAAATCCAGTTCTTGCTTGGGGTGGAGGAATAGAAAGAATTGCAATGCTCAAATTTGGATTAGATGATGTCCGCGAACTTTATAACAACAACCTTGGTTGGTTGAGGAATGTATCAAAATGCCAGTAGTTACTTTGTATTTTGATAGGATTACAAGCATCCTTGGCAAAAAAATTTCAAAAGAAAAAATCGTTTCAACATTGCCTTTTATTGGATTGGATATTGAGGAAGAAACAAAAAATTATGTTAACGTGGAATATAGTCCTAACAGACCAGATTATTCGACAGATTATGGAATAGCATCTAGCCTGCAAGGTCTTCTTGGAATAAAAACTGGCATGCCAAAACTAAAAATCAAAAAAGGAAAAGACGTTATAATAGTAAATCCATCCATGAGAAAGATAAGACCATTTGTAACAGCTATAGAGGCAAAAAATGGAAAGCTTGACGATGAAACAATACAACAGATTATTGTCATGCAAGAGGATCTTCATAATGGAATTGGAAGAAGAAGAAAAAAGACATCTATAGGCATACATGATTTAGATAAAATTTCATTTCCATTAACATATACAACAACTAGTAAGAACCACAAATTTATTCCTCTTGAATCATCACAGGAAATGACCATACATGAAATTCTCGAGAAAGATGAAACAGGTATAAAATATGGACATTTGGTAAAAAACTCTAAGAAAGCTCCCATTATTTTGGATTCAAATGGTCATACTATATCATTTCCACCAATAATAAATTCAGAACAAACAAAGATTTCAAAAAACACTAAAAATATACTGGTAGAAATTACAGCAATTGAAAAAAATGCTGCCGAAGATACTCTTGCAGTAATTGCAAACATACTTCAAGATGCTGGTTTTGAACTCTTCTCTATAAAAATTAGTGGTGCTAACAACTCTACTCCATTACTGAAACCTAGAAGTATGGTTCTTGATGCTGAACTGGTAAACAAAATACTTGGCATAAAAATTTCAATACCTAAAATGGTGTCTGCACTTAGAAAAAGTAGATTAAATGCTCAAGCCAGAGGGAAAAAAATTGTTTGTACTATTCCTCGATATAGGACAGATATTTTTGGGCCAATGGATCTTGTTGAAGAAGTAGCCCTTGGATATGGTATAGAAAACTTTGAACCAACAATTCCTGAATCTATTTCTGTTGGTCAGAAAAATAAAATTACAACTACATTAGATTCAATAAGTTCAGTAATGATTGGTCTTGGATATTCTGAAGTAATGAATCTAGGTCTAGTCAGTCAACGCATCTTGTATGATTATACAAAAAGAGATGCCTCTAAGATTATCTCAGTTAGTGATTCTAAAAGTCAGGAGCATAACATACTACGTGACGCTATATTGCCTGGCCTAATTGATACTTTATCTAGAAATATTCATGAACCATATCCTCAAATGCTCTTTGAGACTGGTACCATATTCTTAAAAAACAATGATGAAATTAAAGAAGAAATTCATCTTGCATGTGTTAGTGCCCGTAATGATGTTAGCTTTACAGAAATAAAATCAGTTTTACAGTCTTTTCTTAAAACAACATTTGGTCTAGAGTGTAAAACCGTCACTTCTTCAAATTCGATGTTTATTGAAGGTAGAAGTGCTGACATATTTGTTAACAACAAAATTGGTGAGATTGGAGAGATTCTTCCTGAGATATCTGACAATTTCAAGTTGAGAGTGCCTATTGCAGGTTTTGAGATAAGACTTACTGGATTATATTAAACGAATAACAAATTATTTTTGCCCCAAAAGCACGCAGACGGACTGGTATGATAAAACATGATTTTTGGTCCACCCAGCCGTGCGACATGGGCACCCCGGTACAAGAACAAGATGAGGGTTGGCTAATGCTACCAATGATTTTTTGTGGGTCAGAACCGGGGAACATTTACTAATTTTTATTTGATAAATATTGTAAAGTGATTTTCAATATTTTTCATATTTTATTGTTCAATTTTTTGTCTAATTATAAATAAAATGAAGTTTTTTGTTTGATGTTCAGTCAAAACCTGTGATAGATCTATTGATATATTTGCGTTGTATAGGTATTATATGGCAACTGCATATGTGTTAATAAATTGCGAACTTGGTTCTGAAGAAGCAATTATCAGCCAGTTGAAAGCAATTCAGGGTGTCAAAGAGGTACATGGTACCTTTGGTGCCTATGATATTTTGGCCAAAATAGAATCGCCAACAGTAGAAGCCCTAAGAGAAGTAATAACTTGGAAAATTCGTAAAATCGAAAAGATCCGTTCTACTCTAACGTTGATGGGAATAGAAGGCCAAAGTTAACTTATTCCACTTTTTGTGGATTAAGTAATAAATAATTCATCTCATGAAGTTGAATTGTTTTCGAATTTATTGCCAACCGTTTCTTTTTTTATTCATTATTTTATAATGCATCTTAATGCAAAGACCTTTTAATTATAATGTAATTTTTGCAAATATGTTGGTACATTTTATTTTTCTTGTAAAAGAAGATGAACTGGAAAAAAGATCTTGGGAATTTGAATATGTATCAAAAATGGCACAATTTTATAAAAAATGGATTGCAGAAACTTTTTCAATACAGCTAGATGTACTTTCAGACCAAATGATAGTAAGATCTGGGCGTTCTTTTAATTTGGTTAACATTCCAGCTCTTGTAGAAGATCACAGAAAAAGAGGAGAGGATATTTTTCATTTTTATTTGACATATTTTAGGCCAGTGTGGACAGATTGTACATGTGAAGGATATTTTGCTGAAAACTTTGGTATGGTTTGGTGGGAAAAAAATGATAAAAAAGATGACATTTCATTTCTAATGGATAAAAACTGTGTTAAAGTCTCGCATGAACTTGCTCATGAGTTTTTAAGACAATCTGGTTACAAAAATTATAAGGAACTCGTACATGATGTGTGGGACAAGCATCTTTTTGCATCATTACCTTTTGAATATTATGATGAAAATTTTGTAAAAACTAACAAACAACCAGTTTTTGCAACAATTGATGCATCGGGCTTTCGGTTATAGTAGCATCACCAGTTTCTTTTAATCTCAAAATTCCTATTGAATTAATGTTAAGTTGTAGAGGGGAATGTAAAACCAAGTTTAAACTATCTCTTGGAAAAACTATCTTTCGTTATATGGATGGGCAAAAAAGATGCAGTGTTTGTGGTGTGTATTTTAGATGGGATGGTACAAAATGCCCATGCTGTAGTGCGGTATTACATGTTAGACCACGGCATTCTAGGGCAAAAGAAAAGTATTATGAAAAAGACGGTATAAAATGGCTGTAAAAGACTATAAGTAGGTCTTTGAAATTTTTTTTATGCCAGAATTCATATGCCCAGATTGTGGACAAAAATTATTTCATGAAAATGAAACCACTCTAAGTATTGAAAAACAAGTACATACAAAATTCTGTTCAGCTAAAAAAGTGCACTAGCACTTTGTTACAGAATAGATTCTGTTTTCAAAACTTGCTGTTTTGAAGTCTATTTTATTTTCTGGATCTTTTTTACGGGATTTGCTTAGTTTCTCCAAGTTCACTAATGCTTCGCCATCAAAACCTACTGAAGATCCGAAAATTCCGTCTGTTAAAAGATTTCCATGTTCGCCCTTCTTTATATCATCAACAATTTCATAGAATTTTATTGCCTCTTTTTTGGATGTGGGGCCACCAGTTGATTTGTTAAAGCCAACGGCAATGTACATGCCATTGTTTTTTACAGCCACTGGTACCTTGTGAACTTTACCTGATGCACCAGGAATTTTCTCATTAAGTAAAATCTCACACTTGTGGAACATGCTTGATATGTAAGCAAAAAAGCGATAATTTGCATAAAGACCAGAGGCGTCCTCAGCACAATCAACAAAAACTCTATGAAGCAATTCGAGAGCAGTGTCATTCATGCTCTGCAGGCGATCTTCAATTCTGCCCTTTTTAATAAGTTCAGAACTACAATCCAGTGCCACTTTTTCCAGAATGAAATGTGGTAGGTTGTAGTTTTTCAATGTGGAAACATATGTGCCAGTTTTGGATCCGCCAAAACTTGGAAAATTACTGCGACTCAAAAATAATTACCTCCAATACATTTTATATTAACTTCAAACATCCCCACTAAGATCAAAACTTCTATAGATGCTTTTAGCTTATAACTGTTCTCTAAAATAAAAAATAAAATGGTGGGGCCGACCGGAGTTGAACCGGCGACACACGGGTCACTACAGCTCCAAACTGTACATCATCCTTTCGTCAGTGAAGCTAGTTGAACCACTGGAGCCCTTAGCGGTGATCATGTGATCTATCCTGTCGCCATGCCAGGCTAGGCTACGACCCCACGTAATGAACATAAAACCACTCGAATTTTAATTTACTTAACCGCCGAAGATTTATTTGTTATAGACCGATCTAATTTATTAGTGTGATTTTGTCAAAATTTATCTCAACCATTTCAACTAATTTACTGGTAACGCTGAATTATGAAAAGAGAAAACATTAAGAAATGAACCCAATTTTGTGTAGGAAAATCTAAAATGGTAAAACCAGTTATGCTTTTACTTGGCGCCATTCCTGTGCTGGTGGCTATTTTTTTCATAGTACCACAACTCATCAGACCAGAAGTTTCAACATCCGCAGTAAATTCTGACGATGTAATTTCTATAGAATATGATAAACAACATTTAAAGAAAGTATCATTTGGATTGACTGAAAGTCTAGGTGCTGATAAAACAGAGGTTCTTACCATACCAAATGATGGAGAAACAACTTATCAAGTCACAGAAAATGGGTATTCTGCACCTGAAGTAAAATACCATCTAGAAAAACTAGAATTAACAAAACTGACAGCTTTGATTAAAGAAACTGGATTTACAGAAATCCCTTCTGATTATTTTCCTGTGAAACCAGATGTGCAAGAATATGACAAATTTGGTCTGCAAGTGACACTAAACGGTAAATCAGTTAATCTTCATTGGGCTGAACAAAATGCAAGTCAAGTCTTCATTCCTCCTATTGTAACCCAAGTTCAATCTGAACTTGATAGAATAATTGCAGAAATAATAAAATAAATAGATCTCGCAAGGATCATCTTTCATGATACCGCTTTCTGGTGATATTGCAGACGCAAAAGGAACCATCAAGGAAAAAATAGAGTCATATTCCATTAAACGAGGCACATCTACACTTAAACGCGGATTTGCACACATGTTGAAAAATGGAGTTGTAATGGATGTTACAACTGTTGAACAAGCGCAAATAGCTGAAGATGCAGGAGCGGTTTCTGTAATGGTTTTAGATAAACTTCCATCTGATGTAAGAAAGGCTGGAGGAGTTGCAAGAACTGCAAGTATTCGAGTTATTGAAGAAATCATGGATGCAGTAACAATTCCTGTAATGGCAAAATGTAGAATAGGACACGTTTACGAAGCTATGGTTTTACAAGAAACAGACGTTGACATGATTGATGAATCTGAGGTTTTGACTCCTGCTGATGAATTCAGGCATATTTGGAAATGGGACTTTACCACACCATTTGTAAATGGTGCGAGAAGTCTTGGTGAAGCTCTTCGAAGAATAGAAGAAGGTGCAGCAATGATTAGGACAAAAGGCGAACCTGGAACAGGAAATGTGGCAGAAGCAGTGACTCATATTAAAAATGTAAACACCGAGCTTCGAAAAATAAAGTCAATTTATGATTCTGGCGATGAACAAGATTTGGTTAGTGCTGCAAGGGAAATGAAAGTTTCATACTCACTAGTAGAAGAAACAGCAAGTCTTGGAAGGTTACCTGTTGTCAACTTTGCAGCTGGTGGAATATCAACACCTGCTGATGCTGCATATCTTATGACACTTGGATGTGATGGAATTTTTGTAGGCTCTGGAATATTCAAAGCAGAAGATGCCAAAGAACGAGCACAAGCTATAGTTCTTGCAACTACGTTTTGGGAAGACCCTGATAAAGTAAAAGAAGCTCAAAAGATGATAGATGAAAGGCAATCTATGCTAGGTCTTGATACTAAAAACCTAGAACTTAGGATGCAAGAGCGTGGAAGCACAGCATGAATGGGCTTAACATTGGAGTACTTGCCGTTCAAGGTGATGTTGCAGAAAATATAATGGCAACGAAAATGGCTATGGAAGAACTTGGTATTGAAGGAATCGTAAATGAAATAAAAAACCCAGAACAAATTTCTGATCTTGATGGATTGATCATTCCAGGGGGAGAAAGTACAGTAATAGGCACACTTTCTCTAGTAAACGGTTCTCTAAAGAAGATAAAAGAAAAAATTGCTTCTGGTATGCCTGTTTTTGGAATTTGTGCCGGTCTCATACTGCTCTCAAAAAAAGCAAAAGACCGAGTAGTAGGTGAGATGGATCAACCACTCTTAGATTTGCTGGACGTAAAAATTGAACGAAATGCATTTGGAAGACAACGTGATTCTTTTGAATCAGAAATTTCGATGGAAAAGATAGGGGTTCCAAAATTTCAAGGAGTCTTTATCAGGGCACCCTCAATTATGGAAGCTGGACACAACGTGGAAATAATATCAAAATTTAATGAAAAAATAATTGCAGTAAAACAAGGAAAAATTCTTGGTACATCATTTCATCCAGAATTAACAGATGATCTTTCATTACACAAATATTTTGTAAACCTTGTTAACGAAAAAAACTAGTAAAATAACTAATAGATTCAATTTTTGAAAAACAATTTTTTGATATTGTTTGTAACTATAAATTGTAGATGATTCCAGTATATGTTATGGAAATAGAAACCACACCTGAACTTGTATCACGTGTTTATAAAAAAAGTGAAGAAAATATTTCCAAATATAAAAAGAAGATGAACAGAGCACTCACACTTACTGAGAAGATCCTTATAGGACACTTGGAAGAATTAGTAGAAGAGGATAATTTACAGAGAGGCAAGAGTTATGTCTATTTGGGACCTGACAGAGTGGCCTTACAAGATGTAACTGGACAGATGGTTGTTTTACAGTTTATGCAGTCAGGATTGAAAAGAACTACACTTCCAACAACAGTTCACTGTGATCATTTGATCCAAGCTAGAATTGAAGGTGTGGTTGATACATTGGTTGCCCTTGATGAGAATAGTGAAGTGTACAAGTTTTTGGAATCAGCATGTAGCAAATATGGAATGGGTTTCTGGAAACCTGGAGCTGGTATAATTCATCAAGTTGTTCTTGAAAATTATGCATTTCCAGGAGGTCTTATGATTGGAACTGACTCTCATACACCAAACGCTGGTGGTCTTGGAATGCTCGCCATAGGTGTTGGTGGTGTAGATGCAGCGGAGGTTATGGCTGGACTTCCTTGGGAACTTTTGTATCCAAAGCGAATTGGAGTTTATTTGAAAGGTGAGCTTAACGGATGGACTGCTCCAAAAGATATTATTCTATATGTAGCAGGAAAACTTACAGTTTCTGGTGGAACTAATGCAGTCATTGAATATTTTGGACCAGGTACAAAATCAATTAGTTGTACCGGAAAAGCAACAATAACAAACATGGGAGCTGAGATAGGAGCTACATGTTCCATCTTTCCATATGATAAAAGAATGGAAACTTATCTTAGAGTTACGAATCGCGAAAAAATTGCAGATCTTGCAAATCAGAACATGTACTTACTTACTCCAGATCCTGAAGTAGAACAAAATCCAGAAAAATATTTTGATCAAATAATAGAGATAGATCTTTCACAACTTGAACCTAATATTGTAGGACCACATACTCCTGATCTTACCAGACCAGTTTCTCAGTTGGCAGACGACGTCAAGAAAAATAACTACCTTGATAATATTTCAGTGGCTCTTATAGGAAGTTGTACTAATTCCTCTTATGAGGATATGTCAAGAGCTGCCAGCATTGCAAAGCAGGCAAAATTAAAAGGAATAAAAGCAAAAATTCCGCTTCTTGTTACTCCAGGCTCAGAACAAATACGAGCAACAATAGAACGTGACGGTCAAATGGACTCCCTAAAAGCAATTGGAGCTACTGTTCTTGCAAATGCTTGTGGACCATGCATAGGACAATGGAGTAGACCAGAATTAAAAAAGGGAGAACCAAATACTATAGTCACATCCTATAACCGAAATTTCCCGGGAAGAAATGATGGAAGAAGAGAAACAATGAATTTCATTGGCAGTCCTGAATTAGTAATTGCCTTGGCTCTTGGAGGAAGGCTCTCATTTAATCCCCTAAAAGACTCGCTAATTGCATCAGATGGTTCTGAATTCAAACTACAACCTCCCCCAATAGCGCCAGAAGTACCACCTGATGGATTCAAAAATACTGAAGGTGTCTATGTTCCACCATCAGAAAATCCTGATAGCGTTGAAGTTATTATAAATAAAAATAGTAACAGACTACAAAAACTGGAACCTTTTACAAAATGGGATGGAAATGATTTTCAAGATCTTCCAGTGCTGATAAAGACAAAAGGGAAAACTACTACGGATCATATTTCTCCTGCAGGTTACTGGCTTACATTTCGAGGTAATTTGGATAAGCTTAGTGATAACATGTTTCTTGGTGCAGTCAATGCTTTTGATGACGAAGTTGGCAAAGCAAAAAACATGATCAATGGAATGATAGAACCAATTCCACAGATAGCAAGACAGTATAAACAAAATGGCATAAAATGGATTGTAATTGGTGATGCTAACTATGGAGAAGGAAGTAGTAGAGAACATGCTGCGATGACTCCTAGGTATCTAGGATGTGTTACAGTTATTGCAAAAAGTTTTGCGCGAATCCATGAAACTAATTTAAAAAAACAAGGAATACTTGCTTTAACTTTTGAGAATCCAAATGATTATGAAAAAATAAGAGAATCTGATAAAATTAGTATTGTGGGTCTAAGCAACTTGGAGCCTGGAAAACCAGTAAAATGTTACCTAAATCATGCAGATGGAACAAAAGAAGAGATAACGCTCAAGCATTCTTATAATAAATTTCAAATAGACTGGTTCAAGGCAGGTTCTGCTTTGAATATTCTAAGACAAAAGGAAAACCAGTAAATTCAAATATTTTGAAGACGTTATTGTTACATGATGCCAATTCTTACCCTCGAGATTTATTGTAGTGCAAAATCTAGAACGGTGCAGAATTCGTTCAATTTTTGTGATTATTATGTTGGATGAAAAATTTGATCCTAATGCGCTTTACAATAGAGTCGTACACTATTACATTGATAAAAAAGGATATTCAAAGGAAAAAGCAAATGCCATTGCACAAAAAGTAGTGGAAAGAGAAAAGACTAGAAGAATTTGTAAAAATATAAAATGTAAACATCCTATGGATGATCACATCAGAACACAAGAAATATGTCTTGTCTTAGATTGTGATTGTATGCATTTTGTTAGTTAAATCTTTAGAATGATCTTGCCAAACTGATTGCTCTGTTCCATCTTTTCATGCGCCTGTCTTGCATCTTTCAATTTATAGGTACTATCGATTAATGGTTTTATTCTTTTTAATTTCATAAATTTATGAAGTGAAACAAGCTGGGATTTTGTTCCAAGATAAGCTCCAATAATATGTGCTTCCTTACTATAAAATTCACGTATGTTTATGGTAGCTTCTGATCCAGTTGTAGTTCCACATGCAAGCATCTTTCCACCTATTTTTAGTACGTTAAGGCTGATTGGCCATGTCTTTGCACCCACATGATCTATCACAGCATCTACACCTTCATTTTTTGTATATTTTAGAACTTCACTACTGATATCTGATTTACTTCTATCTATGATATTATCTGCACCTAACTTCTTTGCTTGGTTTATTTTCTTTATATCTGACGCAACTGTAATCACTTGAATTCCTTTTGCTTTTGCCAAAAGTATTGCAGCAGAACCTACTCCACTATTTGCACCCCAAATTAACATGGTATCATTTTTTTTGCAATCTGATCTTTCCAACATATTCCATGCAGTTAGATAAGATATGTTGAGCACACAAGCCTCTTCATCTGTAAGCCAAGGAGGTTTTCTGATTATGTTTTCTTGTGGAACTTGGACAAATTCTGCATATCCTCCTTGATATTTCCCAAATGCCCCGATAATCGAATATGATACTCTTGGAACGCCGCTTTCTACTGCAGGATACACTACTACTTTTTCATTTTTTTTAAAACTTCCAGAATCATCAACCAAAGTACCGCAAATATCACAGCCCAAAATGTGTGGAAATGAAACCTTTTTTCTAGGCAGTCCATTTCTAACCCATATGTCTAGATGATTTATCGCACAATAATCTACCTTGAGAACTACATGATCTTTTTTTGGTGTAGGATTCTTTACATCTTCGTAGGATAATACATCAGGACCACCATGCTTCCTAATGACAACTGCCTTCAATGGTAATTGTTTACAAAATACCTATTTAAAGAACACACATATTACAAATTTTTATTGTTTAATTCTCGTTACATTCCTTAACCATAGATTAACTAATTTTACAATAATCAAATTTTATCTATGAATAATTGTTCTGTTTTCTTGCGTGAAATTCGAATAAAGATAAGTGAAAAAGATTATCTAGATTTTCTAAAAGCATCATGAAGATAGAAAAAATGCAGACCAATTCGAACCTTTGATATAATAGAATCTCTGGTAATTGTTTTTTGAATAATGACATTTATTTAAACAAAAATTCGTATACAGTCATTGGATTTGCTTAAGAAGAATAATAGATCTGTGATGTTGGGATACGTATCTGTATTATTAGCGTCTGCATTTTTTGGATCAGTTCCCACAATCGCAAAACCAATAACATCTGACATCAACATATTGCTACTTTCTTCAATGGCTTATCTTATTGCTGCACTCACATTTACCCCCTTGGCAAAAAGAACGAAGATACCATTTCGAAAAAAAGACTATGGATTATTGGTAATAGTAGCAGTTTGTGGTGCTGCCATAGCTCCTTATTTGTACTTTGTAGGGTTAAATCAAACTACTGCCTCAGATACCTCCCTTCTCTCAAATGCCGAAATAGTTTTTACCGTACTTTTAGCATTATTGTTCTTTAAAGAAAAACTAAGGCCGATTGGGTTTGTTGCAATAGGTTTGGTATTGTTTGGAGTTAGTATAATCACAACTAATTTTCAATTTTCAGATTCGTTATTACATCTAAACGCAGGACATTTTCTTATTCTTGGATCAACTATATTGTGGGCTTTGGATAATAATCTGAGCAGAATTCTATCAACCAAGTTAGATACTGCAAAACTTGTACAATTAAAATCTGCTATAGGAGGTACAATACTACTTGGTATGGCATTTTTGTTACATGTGAATATGGAAATTAATCCAGTACAGATACCATACATTATACTAATTAGTGTTTTAGGATTCGGAGGATCGCTTTACTTTTTCTTACAAAGCTTAAAGAGAATAGGCACTATCAGAACAATCACACTATTTTCTATGTCATCAGTGTTTGGTATAGTCTTTGCATTTGTGTTTTTACATGAACAAATTAGTATTTACCAAATAATTGCAATAGTGATTATGTTAAGCGGAATTTACTTGATAAACAAACAAGAGAATGTAAAGGAAAAACAGGAACCACAAAGTTTTGGTTTTTAAAAATCTAATATAATATATTGAAATGCTATTTTAGATTGTGCATCACTTGCAAATCTTTTGCAAACGGTGCTAGATTGGCAGGAATATGAATATTGATTGAATCCTTTAGAGACAAACCAGCCTCTTTTTTCTTATTCCACACATTTGAATTAAATTCCAAAATTTCCTTTGTGAATGTTGTCCAATCCTCATAATCTTCTTCTTTGACAAATTTTTCATTATGTATGGTTTTATCAGAATAGAGGTTTTGCCATAAATAATCAGTAATAAAAGGAGTGATTGGAGCAAGCAAAAGCAAAACCGTAGAAAGTACCTTGTGAAGTGTGAATATGGTACCATCTCGCTCTTCCTCTGAAAAACCTGTTCCGTATGCACGTCCCTTTGTCATTTCTATATAATGCGCTGCAAAAAGATTCCAGGTGAATTCTCTTAATGCAGTAGCAGGAATGAAAAAGTTGTATTCATTATAACCTTTTTTGCATTCTATTATGAGCTTGTCTAGCTCAGATAAAATCCAGCTGTCAGCAGGACTAGGCTTTCCTGATTTTAAAACTGGAAAACCAGAAAGGAATCTAGAGATATTCCAAAGTTTACTGAGAAACTTTTTGGTTGTTTCAATTTTTTGTTCTGAACATCTAAAATCATATCCCAAATTAATTTCACTTGCACTCCAAAATCTAAAAGTATCTGCTCCAAATTTTTGTATGACTGGTAATGGATCCACAACATTTCCTTTGCTTTTACTCATCTTTGTTCCGTGCTCATCTACACCATATCCCATTATCCATGCTTCAGACCAAGGTGCCTTACCAGTAAGTTGTTCACATCTTAGTATGGTATAGTAGAGCCAAGTTCGAACAATGTCTTTTGATTGTGGTCTTAGAGTTGTGGGATATGTCTTTTTGAAAAATTCATCATCTTGTTTATATTTTGAAACAAAGAGTGGTGAGACACTAGAATCCATCCATGTATCAAAAGTTCTATCTTCACCAACGAAATCGCTTGAATCGCATTTTGTACATTTTGGTATTGGTGAAGGATCTTTCCATGGTTGATAGTATTTTCCAGGTTCTGGTACATGAGGTTCAGAACATTTTGCACAATACCATATGGGAATCTCAGTACCATAGAATCTTCTTCTTGAAATTGGCCAGTCTATTGCGATAGAATCTAGCCAATTCATGAGAATTTGTTTATGCATGGGTGGATGAAAGATGATTTTTGAACCTATTTCTCGAATTTTTGGAACTGCATCCATTTGTTTGAGGTAATATTCCTCCAAGGGTATGATCTCAATAGGAATTTTGCTTCTTTCAGAAACAGGAGTGCGGTGATTGATGTTATCGATTTTTTCTACAATTCCTTGATTTTGCAAATCTTCGATTATTTTTTCTCTGGCTTGTTTTACTTTTAATCCTGTATATTGCCCTGCCACATCTGTCATCCTACCGTCCTTTCCAATTGCAATTATTTCTTGTAACTTTAGTTCTCTGAAAAGTGCAACATCATTTTGGTCACCATAACTACAAACCATAACGGTTCCAGATCCAAACTCTTTTTCTGCAGATGGATGTGTTCTAATCTCAACTTCTCTATTAAATAAAGGGATTATGACTTTCTTACCAACCATACCTGCATATCTCTCGTCTTCTGGATTGACAATTATGGTTTGACATGCACACAAAAGTTCTGGTCTTGTACTTGCAACTGGTATGGTTTCATCGTCGCCTTTAATTTTAAATTTCATGTACACTAACTTTGTTGGAATTTCTACGTATGTTATCTCTGCATCTGCAATTGTGGTGCCTGTAACCCAATCATAATTGGTTGGTCTATTTGCTAGATATATCGCCCCTTTTTTCCAAAGCTCAATGAAAGTTGTTTGTGTGAGAGTACGATATTTTTCTGAATCGGTTCTATAATAATTAGAAAAATCACCACTTAGTCCAAGGCTTGTCATTATCTCAATCATTTCTGCTTCAAGATCATCTAATGCGTTTGAACACATTTTCAAAAATTCGGCTCTGTCAGTTTCTCGCATTCTGATGTTGTATTTTTTTTCGGTATACATCTCAACAGGCAAGCCATTTCTATCTATCCCAATTGGAAAAAGGACGTTCTTACCTGTCATTCTTGCTGTTCTCGCAATCATATCTATCTGTGCATAATGAGCTGCAGCGCCTATATGCCATGGTCTTCCAGATGGATATGGAGGTGGTGTATCTATTACGAAAATATCTCCTTCTGGATGAAAATCATAAAGGCGAGAGTTCTGCCATTGTTTTAGAATATCTTTTTCAATCTCTGGATTCCATGCAGTCTCTTTTATCTTAGGTTCCATGTCTAGGATTTTGATATGTGTGATAAAATATGGGCTCCTTTGTTATATCCTTCGTAGATATAGACACCTACTGCCTCAATGTTTTCTGGCATTTTCGGTATTAGGAGCTTAATTATTTCTGTTGAAAGATTTTCCACTGTTGCTTCACCTTCAAGCAGATATGTTGTATTTTTTGGAACTTGTAAATCAAACATACCTTTTGGACCATCAAACGAAATTTTGTAATGTATGCTGTCCTCTTTTATGAGATATTTTTCATTTATGAAAAATTTATGATCTAAAATAGAAATTATTTCTTTTATAATTTTTTTTGCTTCCCCAAAATCAATGAGAAGATTGTTTTTCATTTCACCAACTAGCTCAACCATTACCGAAGATGTGTGACCATGAAGTATGGAACATTTCTCAACTAGAGGAAGAATATGCGCATAATCAAACGCAAATGATGGATCCTCCATGAATATGGATCCTGTTTGAACTTCTTTTGTTTTGTATAGTATAACATCGTCGAGTTCTTTTATTCTTGCTGCATAATTTGGATGACCTATGGCAATTATTTTCTTATCTGGGAAATTATTTTTTAACTCTTTGTATTTTATAATGTCTTTATCGCTATCTATTACTTCGATGAAACCTTTTTCAGTTTTAAAATCTACCGAAATATTTTTTCCATCTTTAAGAACTAATTTGTAATCATATTCGTATTTTACATCTAGAAATGAGAGCATTTCTGCAATAGAAAGCTCTGTTCTAGTTCTCAAAAGATTGCCTTTTCTATCAGTATATCTGAAATCAGAATCCAAAACTGCTGAACCGCTTGCCATTTTGGAAAATTTGGTGTCCTCTGTATATAAATTCTGTACAGAATTCAAATAAAAAATTATGAATACTGTTCTCTGTGTGGCAGATTATGATAAGGAATTAAGAGTTCCTGCAAGGTCAATATCGTTTTGGGTTATGCCGCCGGCATCATGGGTTACAAGATCCACCTTTATCTTGTTGTAAACATTGAACCACTCTGGATGATGATTCATCTTTTCTATATGTAATGCAGCAGTTGTCATAAATCCAAATGCCTCAATAAAGCTCTTGAAAGTGAATTCCTTGTGAAGTTTCCCATTTATTACACTCCATCCTGGCAAATTTGTCAATTCTTTTCTTATCTGTTCTTCAGATAATTTTGCTAATGTCATAGTATGATTTGGTAAGCCTGATATTTAACTGTCAAAACAACCGCAACTCACTTAGCATGGTTTTTTCATCTGAAATAAAATGGCAAATCTTGTATCTGAGCTTCACACTCAGATTATTCAATCCATACAAAAGACTGTTAAGGACAAACAAATTGGCATTGCTTTTTCTGGGGGAGTAGATAGTACACTTCTTGCAAAAATCTGTGTTGATCTTGGTTATAATGTAATTCTGTTAACTATTGGATTTGAAGACTCTCATGACGTAACATTTTCACAAGAAATATCAAAAATACTTGGATATGATCATAAAATTGAAAAAATAAAATTAACAAATTTTTCTAAAGTTTCAAAAGAAATAAAGAAAATAATTAAAATAGATAATTTATCCTGGATTGAAAACTGTATTGCATTTTATTATGTATCAAAACTGGCAAAACATTATGATGTAAAAAAAGTAATTACTGCAAATGGCATAGATGAACTATTTTGTGGTTACAATGCATATAGAAACGCAATAAAATCAGGAGAGCCATATGTGATGGAACTTATGGAATCAAAACTTGAAAATGAGATAAAAATGATGAAGGCAGTGAATTTGGCCGCTTCTCAATTTGGGGTTATGCTGATACAACCATTTCTTTCACAAGATTTTATTGATTTTGCAAAAAAAATTCCACTTAAACACAAAATACATGATTCCGATGATCTCTTGCGGAAGCACATAATCCGAGAACTTGCGTTAAAAATTGGGGTTCCTGAAATATCTTCAAATAAACGTAAAAAAGCTCTTCAATACGGTTCGCTTATCCATAAAACACTGATGAAGATCAAGTAAATTCAGAACATGTCCTCAGTACTTTCTTGTAGACATTGTTGATTATTTTATCTGCTGCACCCAAGTGATTTTCTGGAACAAAAATTGCTTCGATTTCTTTGGTGTTAAGATGTGCTGATATTGCGGTGTCTTTTTTTACCGCATCTAAAAACTGTGTTTCTGTGTCAGAAGCTGCAAAAGCTACTCTTTGAATGTCTCTATATGCAATTAATCTGGGGACTCCTTTTTTTATCAAGGCATCAAGCACGAATTCAGCAAAAATTTGTCCTTTTGTCATCTCTGTATTTTTCCTAATCCTTTCTGTGTTTACATAAAGATCAGAAATAATTTTGGTCATTGCCTCTAACATCTCGTCAAGCAAAATAGAACTAGTTGGAATGGTAAATCTTTCATTTGCTGAATTTGAAAGATCTCTTTCATGCCATAGTGGAATGTTTTCAAATGCTATGCTGATCTGACTTCGCAGTATTTTTGACAATGATGTAACACGTTCACTTTTTGTAGGGTTTCTTTTTACGGGCACTGCACTGCTTCCCATCTGGCCTTTTTTAAAAGGCTCTGCAACTTCTCCAATCTCTGTTCTTTGAAGATTTCGTATCTCGACAGCAATTTTTTCTAATGTTGCTCCAAT
>Ga0207129_1001_pt1 | contig 88176 bp, 102 predicted proteins | sample Alteio_BWMinHeat_15_FD_153517 | JGI IMG/M metagenome (GOLD analysis project Ga0207129, IMG submission 153517) | Enriched cells from forest soil in Barre Woods Harvard Forest LTER site, Petersham, Massachusetts, United States -... | ecosystem: Environmental > Terrestrial > Soil > Temperate forest >... | reverse complement strand
GCTACCACGCTAACTATAGCAATTACAAGAACTAATGATGCAACTGGACCAAATTCTGGTGACGTTGTACTGTTAGTTGCGTTAATTGTTGGTGTTGGTGTACTAGCTACTCCTACGGTTACCATTCCTGTCATCCAAGGATGAACTTGACAATAATAGTTGATTGTTCCTACATCTGCAGCTGTAAATGTGTGAGAGAATGTCTTTCCAGGAGTAAGGGTATATCCGCTGTCAAAAACAGCACCTATTATATTGCCTGTTGTATTTTCTATTTTCCCACTTGTTACTGTGTGCATGACTGTATCTGTATTTGTCCATGTAACTGTATCACCAGGTGATGCATTTACTGGATTTGGTGTAAAACAATTACTTGCTGTTACACAAGCTGCATTTGCCGAGCCACCAGCACCTTTTGCGATAGTGACTTGTTCATCTGCAAATGCAGATGGGGCAAATGCCATAATGCCAACTACTAGAGTCAAAACAACGAATAGCGAACCTATTAGTTTTGACTTCATGGATCCTGCTAATTATTGTGGACTATAAAAACGTGTTTGCCTTTCTCATTAATTTTGTAATTGCCCAAGAAGAATAGATTGCACCTAGTCCCACAAATGTCAAAACTGTTGCAGATGTTGTGATCATAATAAACTGCAGATTATTCGTAACAACTGAGATTAGTGTCAAAAACAACACTCCAGAAATTATTGCAATTATAATTTTTGAATTTGGTTTCTTCGATTCTCTAACAGACTTGACTGCAAGACCTGCAGGCCAAAGATAAGTTGCACCAATCAATGATGATGCCATTATTCCTGACAGTATAACTGAAAGATTGTTATTTCCAATTGTTGAGAATTTTGCCATTTGAAGAATTCCAAGAAGTGGAGATATTCCAGCTCTTACAGTTTCTTGCAAAAGGGGATGTGTTCTTTCTGCATCAGCTACTGTAGGACTAAATGAATAATAAACAGTATTGAATGCATTAAGAAAACTTGAACCAGCTACAGTTGTCATGATCGTATTGTCTCTGTATTCTCTTAGGAATTGTACTTGTGGTGCAAGCTCTGACCCAAATGCTGCAGTTGCTATAAGACAACCGCTTTTTGGTTGTGGTGTTGGTATAGGTTGTGATCCACCAATAGTGATAGAAAATACTGCCGTCTCTGGTGGAATTAGTTGGAATAATATGCCCTCTACACTAACTGTAATTTTGTAGTCTCCTGCATCTTGAAATTGATATGGAATGCTGACAGCGCCTTCTTCTCCAACATGTGTAATGGGAATTCCAAAAACTTGGTTTTGTCCTTTTGTTACTGTAACTCTATAGTCAATGTGTGGTTGAATCGCATTTGTTTGTTTGTTTATGAAACTGATTTTAAGTTTGGTCTGGTCTCCTGGATTTGGATTTGCAGGATCTGTAGAGAATCCAACTTTTATGGTTCCACCACTTGTTAGTTTGATTTGTTGCGATTGCGTTTGTCCAGATACAGGCAAAATTAAGAGTGGTAACAAAACCAATACGAAAGACAATTTTAGTAGTTTATTATTAAAAATCAAATTTTTTCACCTTTACGCGAAATGGCAAATACGGCTATAACTATTCCGGCAACACCAATACCTATTCCTACCATGCTTATCATGTATAATTTATCAGTAGTATCCTTTACTTCTTGAAAGGATTTACCAACGTTTGCAACACTTTGAGCAGCTGAATTTGCATTGTTTTTTGCATCTTCAATGTCACTTGTTAGTTGATTGATGATTGTTCCAACTTGTCCTATATTGGAAGTATCTGCAGAAGAACTAGATTGTGGAAAATTCAAAGTATCTATGCTTGCAACATCATCTAGTGGTATCTCAGTATCAATGCTTTGAGCTTCTATAGTACCTTTCATTATCAAACTGTAAGAGCCAATTCTTGTAGGAATCAACGGAGCGACGTATTGTCCATCTGCTGTGCTACTAGGAACAAAATCTAATTGTTTTATTACTGAACCATACTTTATCGAGATTTGCATATTAGCTAGAGCGTTGATAATAGGTTTTGCACTGTCTCCACTACCTTTTTTCACTTCTACTATAGGTGCATTTAACAATCCATTATAGACGGGTTCATTCTGCCACCCTACTGTTACAAGGTAATTACCAAATACTTTTGTTATGTGTGCAGAAGCTGGTTTAATGACAAAGGGAGAAACGGAAATTACTAGTAATATTAGAATAGAAACGGATGCAAGAGTTACTATTCTTGTTTTCATTTTAGTTTCAAGTATATGATGTGATATTTATTGTCTTAACTGAGGTCTTAATCGTGTGATCATTATCACACCTACAATAGAAATTATTACCAATAGTGTTGGTACTGGAAATTCTGGTACGGATGCTTCCTTAAGACCAAAGCCTGTTATCATTGCAGGGTGCATCTGCATGTGAACCGTCATCATTACACTATTAGGATCTGCCTTGTTAGCAATTTCCTGATTAAGATCCATTAATGTGGAATCTATCTTTTGTACCTGAACAGATGAGCTTGCAGGCGCTAGTGGCTTAACATTTTTGTCAAAATAGTCTTGTGCATACTTTGCTGTAAGTTTGGCACTAGTGTACGCAGCATTATTGACAATTGTTTGGGCTGACATGCCTGACATACTACCGCCTGACATGTTTGTCGCGTTCATATTCGACATGTCATTAAGACTAAAAGTAGAATTCAGAGCGTCACCATAATGCTCCAAAGTCTCTCTTACCATAACATTAACCGCCGTTATTTGCACAGTAGCATTTTGAGTTTTATCTTTGTCAATTCTTACTGGAATCGCTTCATCAAGATATCCCAGAAGTTGGTCAACCTTCTGTTTTACAACATTCGGATCTGGCTTTGTTACATTAGCTGCAGTGTAAATGTCTGATAGTGTTGATGGAATTTCTTTTGCTAATAATGTATTTCTTTCTCCCATTTCTCTAGTATCATTTGCATTCCAGTATTCACCACTTTTGCTAATATGCCAAGAAACATCTGTCTGGCTTGAAAGATCCTGTTCTATTCCTACCATCTCTGCTCTTAGTTCCCAGTTTCTTGCGATAAATGATGCACTTTCATCTCCACCAAAATTATGAGCAAATGCTGGATGAGAATATATCATACCAGAAAAGATTATGCCTGCTAGTAAAATTGCTACGACCCTTTTATTCACGGTATGCGGATCGTTCCCTCGCTTAAATATTTTCTAGTACAAATGTCGAACATAGCCGATATTAAAAAGAAAAAAATCATTCTGAATTTTAATTCTTAATATTTTTACATTAAAAACTCTAATTCAATTGTTGGTTAAGAATCTTAGTAAGAGCCATATAGTAAAATCAGCTTAACTGTTAATGTACATGATTAAATTTAGTGGCAAATTATCATTTCAAATTATTCTAATTATTGTTGTTATCTTATCTGCTATATTTGTAATTCCAAACATTCCAAATTCTTATGCGCACGCTTTTGTAACGAAAAGTGATCCTGCTCAAGGACAATCATTCGCTACCCAGCCATCCAAGATTGATGTATATTTTAGTGATCCTATAGATATCAGGTATAGTCAGCTAAAAGTTTTGGATTCCAGTGGAAGTGAAATACAAGAAAAGGATCAGCATTACATCAATAATGATCAAACTGCATTAAGTGTATCATTACCCTCTGGACTTAAAGATGGGATTTATACCATTACTACCAAAGTTCTTGATCAAACAGATGGTCATGTAACCGAAAATGCAATAGTTTTTGCTATAGGTCAAGCAATTCCTCAAAATTTTGTCAATCCTACTAGTAGTAATTATCAAGAGATCTCCATTCCAGAAGCAATTGCAAGATTTCCTGCATTAGTTGGTCAAGTCATAGTAGTTGGAATTTCATTTGCAACATTATGGTTATGGGGACCGATATCACGAACTCCATGGTTAGCAAACTCGTTAACAGAAACTAGAACAAGAATTGATGCAAGTATGCTAAAACTGGCTGTGATTGGTTCTATCATCATATTATTCTCTGGTTTTGCCATGATTGCTGTTCAAGCCTATTCGATCAATGCAGGAATCTTAGATGCAATATCTACGAAATTTGGAAGTATTTGGATTATCAGGATGATTGCCGCATCCATACTGTTTGGATTATCTTTTGCCATGTATCACAAGATAAAAAAATCAAATACAATTCCGTCCAAGATCAATGTTTTAGGATTGTTTGGAATTGGTTTGATAGTGCTTGCAACTACAAGTTTAATCAGTCATGGTGCAGCCACTGGTAAGATATTACCGTTAATATTAGATTTCATACATAGTGTAGTTGCTTCTCTTTGGATTGGCGGAGTAATCTATATTGCGTTTATTTTCATGCCAAAGATAAAGCAACTTGTTGATCAAAATATCAGTGTTCCTGTCCTATCAATTTTGATTCCTAGGTTCTCAACAATTACAATAACAATTCTTGGTGCAATTGCAATTACTGGCCCATTTTTGCTATATTCTCTAGAGAATAATCTTGCCTTGACCTTGGCATCAACATATGGCAAAATACTAATCGTCAAGCTTTCTCTTGCTGCATCCATGATAGCCATAGGAGCTTATAATCAGTTGATAATCCAAAAACAGGCATTCAACACAACTACGATCTTAACTTCAAAAAATAAAACAGATGGGAGAAGCTATGAATCAAAAACCATTTTATCTAAATTTAGTAAAACCACAAGAATAGAATCCATAATTGGTATAGCATTAATTGCTTCAGTGGCCGTACTTGTCGATTCTGGAGTACCATCAAGTGAATTTCAAAATCAGCTGCAATCAATACAGGAACAAAATATCTTTGCTCTCGATACACCAGATAACACAATATCTAACAATTCATTGACAGAAACAAAATTTGTAGAAAATGGGAGTAGAGTAGTACTAACAATTAATCCATTTTCTACAGGTAATAATGATTTTAAAATTTCATTTTTAGATTCAAACAAAAATCCAATAGATATGAAATCAGTACAATTGAGATCAACACAGGTCGATAAGGGAATAGGTCCAATTACGATAGATGCACAACAAACTTCTACAGGAATATTTTCTGCAAACACTGCATTTGGATTCCCAGGACATTGGAATGCACGAATAGAGGGGATTCAAAATAAGGAAAATTCACTTAATCTTGTTGCATCTTATGATGATTTACTGGTTAAACCAAAATTGGATAGTTTAACAACCAACATTAAAGAATTTAAAATTCCTGGGAATAACAGTTTGCCTTTCTATCCGGTGTATGATAACAGCAGAAATGTAGTTTGGGTAGGTGATTCTGCTATCAAAAGTGGCAGAATATTTGAGTTTGATCTAAATTCAACAAAATACGTTGAACATAAAATCGATGGGATTAACATTGTGTCAGCTTTAGCGTTAGATTATGGAAATAAAATATGGTATACAGATCCAATATCAGAAATAATTGGAAATTATAATCCAAGTGATAACTCTAATCAAGTCTATAAAATTCCAACTCAAGGTATTCTTTCTGGTATTACAATTGATAGTTTGAACAACATTTGGTTAATTGATGCAGCTAGCAATGTAGTATTGAAATTCAATCCAACTGTAAAGAACTTTACTTCAATAAATCTAGGAAATGGTTCACAGCCATTAGGAATTACCATAGACAGATCATCTGGACTAATATGGATTGCAGAAGGAATAGGAAAGATAGCTAGTGTTGATCCCAACAATTATAAGATTAATGAATATGCACCTACAGAAAAAAATGTCACACTTGCTACTCCTACAGGAATAATTTCTGATCCGGTAACAGGTAAAATTTTTGTTTCAGAACACGATGGCTATGCAGTTTCAGTTTTTAATCCACTTCTAAAGACTTTCAAAAAAATCACCTTAGACTTAGACTCACACGACTTACCACTTGGAATGGTCTTTGATAATTATCATAACTTATGGATTGCACAACATACATTTGATAAAATTGCGGTAATGGATCCCAGAACAGACCAATTCCGTGAATTTGACATTCCAACAAAAAATACATGGGTTCAATGGATAACTGTAGATTCTCAAGGCAATATAATCATGGCAGAGCAAAGAGCAAATGCGCTTGGAATCATATCAACAAGTGTGAATCCTGCATTAACACAAGATAATTCTCAAACAAATAATTTACCTATTGGAATCCCACGCTTAGGTTTCAGCTATGCTGATGTGGCAGCTCCTTCAATAGCAGGATTACTAATCATTGTTGCATTCTTTTATTCAAAAAGTGTTACAGATCTAAAGAATAGTATAAGACAAGTAAAGAAAAATACGGATTAACAAATTTAATTTAATTAATACTAGTTCTACTTTTGTACCAGTTCGTTTAAATTTCTGAGGAGCTAATTTTAATCATGTTCAGATATAGTGAGATATTAGAAAATAAATCCACTTTACTTAGCATAGTGATATTTGTGGTAGTTGGACTTTTAGCTATACCTGTTGTACTACCTCACATATCTCATCAATTCCAAGTTTTCCACATACTACTTCATCTTGCAGGGATTAGTTTTGCAGTTTTCCTAAGTATTATTTCTGCTCTTGCATACTTAAAGAATAGAACTAGAAGACTTTTGTTTACCATGATTGCATTTTCTATGTTTGTTGTATCAGAATCGTTTTCCGTAATAGATGCAGCATGGCAATATACTTACTATCTTGGAGAATTCTCAGCAGCTGAATTGGGACATATTTTGATGATTGGTACATTAGGAATGTTCGCATTAAGCGTATTTAGGAGAGATTGAGATGGATAGAGATTTACAAATAATTGATCTTATTGAAAAAAACCCTGGAATAAAATTTCGTGAGATGATGAGAGAAACAGGCATGAAAAATGGTGTACTAAGCTATCATACTAGAAAATTAGAAAAGATTGGGGTTGTAAAAGTAGAAAGAAGTTCAAGAAAAACTAGATTTTACCCGCTTGGGATTACAAATGAGGAATCGGTTTTGATAAAAAGTCTTAGACAAGAAACTCCAAGACAAATTTTGTTATCTTTACTTGAAACAGATCTTGTCTTTAATAAAATAGTTGAAAAAGTAAAAAAATCTCAATCTACAGTTTCTACTTATCTCAGTCAACTCATAAATGACGATCTTGTAGAATTCAAAATAATTGATCTAAAAAAAGTCTTTAGTATAAAAAACAAAAAGATAGTTCAGAATGCAATTAACAAATATCATCCAACATTAATAGAGAGATCAGCAGATCGCCTAGCAGATATTTTCAATTCTCTTTAAGATATCGTACACTTTGAGAACTAATTAGAGTGTTTATTTATGGTAGAGAAATTAATTGTAGTATAGAATATGATATCTTTGTATACAAAATATTTTCTACTTTTAATTGTTTTTGGATCTTCTGGTCTTTTATTTTTATCAGCATATGGAGATGGTCTTGCAAGTGAAACTTTACCACCTGAAATGATTGGAAATAAAAATGTGACTTTGTCAATTAGCTCTACACCATTCTCAATAGATGCTTATCATATAGGTACACAAATGAACTTCTTTGTTATTGACGCAGCTAATCAACAACCACTTCCTGATGTCACAGTTTCAATATCTGCCTTTAAAGGTGACAAAGCTCTTTTTGGTCACATTTTTAAAAGTGATAGCGGAAATTTTCTAATTTTTTCATATCCACAAGAATCTGGAGACATTTCAATTAATGAGCAAGGAGCAGTTTTTTCTGGCTTGCTTGATCAACACAGTGGCAAGTATGACATAAAAGGTCCAATCTTTAATTCTGGCGGATTGTACCGATTCAAAATTAACGTATTAACAATTGGTTCGTACGACAATCAAATCAGCAAGTCATACAATGCTGCCATATCTATTCCAGAAACTAACCAATACCAAATTCATGATAAAGATTACGGTAATCAGAATGTAACAGTTATTGCATACTATGATCAGATTAATAATTTCCATTACGATTCAGAAAAAAAATCTATAGACTTTGCAATGCCTTTTGATTGGTCAGAGGGCAACATAAATAATGTGTCAGTTGTTCATCAAGAGCTCAAGATTCCAAAAACATTTGGGGATTTTCTAGTTACAAAATATGATGCATATGTCAATGGAATCAAACTACCTGATAATGCTATTACAATAGATGATTATTCATCTGATGACAGAATAGTTCATCTAATATTATACAAACAGGAACTATCAGATTTGGCGATAAAACAACAAACTTCTAAAACAGAAATGGATTATTCGCTATTACCAAGTAATGAAACTGGATTTCCCATAGTACAATTTACAAGAAATGCACAGTTCAAGATTAGTTTGAGTTGGGACCCACCAAAAATCACAGCAGGATCTGACACTAAATTTAACTTTAAAATTCTGGATCCTTATCTCATAAATCAGACAGTTAGTGATATAGGCTATGATTTTTCATTAATTGCAAATCATAAAGCAATCTTTCAGAAATCTGGCGTAGCCTCTGATTCTGATGCAGGCAATAATATCACAGTACCCATTCCAGCAAATGCCACAGGTCCAATCACAATAGCATTTGAAAACATAAAGGGTAATAGCTTTGCAGGTGCAGAAATGTCATCAGTTATTTCAAACCCTACACGAGTGCCTGAATTTCCATTTAGTTTGATAGTTCTTTTCATGATATTTGTGGTTGTAGTCTCGTTTTCAAAATTTACAAAATTTGTAGTTTATTACAAATGATTTATTGATTAATGTAATCAGAAAGAAATGAGTTAGTTACTGCTTAGTGAATTATTTTCATTTGTTAATATTTTTGTTGAAAACAAACCAGCATGTTTTGCTATCAATGTACCTACAAACATTGCAACCATAAGCATAACTATAGTTCCTGATGGAGCCAGATTGAAATAATATGATGTTGTTATTCCAGCAACTACTGCAGTTACTGATAAAGAGATAGAAATCATCATTGTCTTTTTGAATCCTTTACCCATCATTATGCTGGTTATGTTTGGTAACACTATGAGTGCAGATATCAATAAAATTCCAACTAATCGCATTGTTGCAATTACAGTAACTGCCGCTAATGCTACAAAGAGATAATTTAATTTCTCAATAGGTATCCCATGAACTTTTGCCTGTTCTTCATCGAATGTAAAATGTATCATTGGTTTTCTAATTGCAATTAATGTCACAATTACACCACAGCTTACTGCTAAAATTGTTAATGTGTCTTGCATACTTGTTAACAAGATACTTCCAAACAGAAAGCTGAAAAGATCAATAGTAAACCCATGTGATGCACTAATGAGTAATACGCCCATGGCAAAGCCTGATGATAATAAAACTGCAATGGCAGCATCTCCTGATATTTTGGTACTCTTTCTTAGTTTTGTCATACCGAGAGCAGCTGAAACAGAAACAGCAAATGCGGTCCAGATTGGATATATGTTAAGAAAGTATCCAAGAGCTATTCCACCAAATGCTACATGAGAAAGAGCATCTCCAAAAAGAGAGTATCTTTTCAATACCAGAAATAGGCCTATAATTGAACAGGTAATTGATACCATTATGCCTGTAAGCAGAGCTCTTTGCATAAAACCATACGACAAAATATCCAGATTCATGTAAATCACATATCGTGTTTATGCATATGCATTTGCATCGCTGATTCTGAATATGTTTTAAGCAGATCTTTGTTTGCAAAAAATTCTTCCTTTTCACCATGGAAGAACAAGTCTCTATTCATACATGCTACTCTAGTTGCTAAATCTGAAATTGCAGTAAGATCATGTGAAGACCATACTATGGTGATCTTGTTTTCCTTGTTTATTTTTCTAAGTACTGAATAGAATTTATTTTGCACATCCATGTCTACTCCAGTTACAGGTTCATCTAATATCATCAATAATGGTTCTTTGACAAGAGCTTTCGCGATAAAGGCTCGTTGTTGTTCACCTCCTGACAGTTCGCTAATTCTCCTATCCTTGAATGATTCCAATCCTACAATCTTGAGTGCTTCTTCTATTTTTTCACTATCTTTGCTAGATGTTTGAAATATTCTGTTCCAACAACACCCACAACTTTGTATCAATGCAGCGCCTTTAGCTAACTTTTTCCTTGATAAAATTCCCATTGCAACAACATCAAAAACAGTTGCAGGAAAGTTTGGTTCAAAATTTACTTTTTGTGGAACATAACCTATCATTGACAGTAATGTAGTGTACTGATTTCCTTCATATCCAAACAACTTGATTTTACCCTGATAACTTTGCAATCCAAGAATAGCTCTAAACAGTGTGGTTTTGCCTGCACCATTTGGTCCAACAATACCCAGTAGATCTCCCTCTTGAACACTAAAGCTGATCTTGTTTACTGCCAGAACTCCGTTATGACTTACCGAAACATTCTCTACGTCTAATGCATTCATTGACATTCTAAAGCTGTTCTCAGATTATGTAGATTTTGATTCCATTTATCTAGATATGTTATTCCTTCCTGCTGTTCGGTCTGATTTATGCCCTCAAGAGGACTTAGTACCAGAACCTGTGCACCTACTTCATTAGCTAATGTATTGGCAAGTCTGGGATCAACTAAATCCTCAGAAAATATTACTTTCACATCTTTGTCTTTTGCAATTTGGATTACCTTTTGTATATCCTGTGGGGGCACATCTACTTCTGGTGCTATGCCGGTTATCCAGACATCGTGTACACCATATCTACTTGAAAAATAATTAAATGCATTATGAAATGATACAAAAGTATTTTTTTTACAGTTTGATAGTCCAGATTTTATGCTGTTATCCAGTACAACTAATTTTGCAATGTATGCATTTGCATTACTCTCATAATATTGAGCGTTTGTAGGATCAACTTTTTTCATAGCATTTTTTATATTTGTGATCTCTTGTTCTGCAAGAACTGGATCGTTCCATACATGTGGATCCATTCCTCCCTGAGCTAAAATCTCTTTGTCGTCTTCAGCAGAATCTGCTTTTAACAGAGTTATGCCTTCTGTAGCCTTGGCAAATGTCATGTTTGGAAATTCTCCTGATGACATAAACTTTGAAATGTATGCTTCCATGCCAGCTCCATTATAGATAAAAAGTTGTGTTCCTTTTAATTCTTCAATCTGTTGAATACTGGGTTCCCATGAATGTGGTTCATTTCCAATTGGAAGAAAGCTATAAACTTCAGCTTTATCACCACCCACGTTTTTTGCAAATTCATATAATGGAAAAAAAGATGCGGCAACTTTGAGCTTTGAGGTTGTATTCGATATATTTTGGACCGAATTCTGCTGGGTCTTTGATTGATCAAAAATATTGGCATTCATTGATACAGCAAAAACTGTGATTATGGCAGATGTAATTATCCCGCCAATTATAGCTGCTCTCTTGCCTGATTTCATATTTAACATATCTATATTGTTATTAATAAATCTATAAAAAGTTAATAATAATTACTGCTAAACTTATAAAATACTTAATAATAATACCAATATGCCAATTATATCCATATCACTAAACGATGAAATTCTATCAGAAATAGATAAATTACAAAAATCCATGGGATTTTCCGGAAGATCTGAAATAATTAGAGCTGGTCTTAGGATACTTATTTCAGAAGAAAAACAGAGATCTAATCTTTCTGGTTTGATCCATGCGATATTAATGGTGGTTCATGATGAAGAATCAGAACAGATAGTTACAGGAATCAAACATAATCATGAAGATCTAATAGGTACACATCTTCATAGTAAGATAGATGGGAACAAGTGCATGGAGCTCTTTTTGTTACGTGGTGAAGCTGAAAAGGTAGAAGTGATGACAAGAGATTTTCAAACAAACAGGAAAATGGATCACGTAAAGCTTGTTACAATGTAAAAAATTGATATTATTATTGATTTAAGATTTTTACAAAATGTGATATAGAGTTATGATATGAAAATTCCTCTAGTTGTTTGTTGATTTTTTCTATAACAACATTGTGAGCATTACCATACAAATCCTTGAGTATTTCATTAAGATATTCAGGATGATCATAGCAGTCTGGAAGATAACAATGATATTTTTTATGTAGATCACGAACAACCTTGTCATACGTTTCTTTTCCAATTTCAAGTAAGGTTGTTTCTATAACAAGACTAACTAACGCCTTTTTTACTAGATCATTATCATATGTCATCTTCTAATACAACCCCATAACTTTACTAATTTTTAACATGTTAAAGTTTACTCGTAACATATTTCTTTAAATTTTAACGAATTAAAACCCATTTTCATTTAAAATAAGGGCAAGAAGTGCAGCACGTGTATCTTTACCATATTCAGCCTGTTTAAAGTATTTTGCCTGTTTTGTAGAATCCAAATCATGCGAAATCTCATCTAAACGTGGTAATGGATGCATTATTATGACATCGTCTTTCATTTTCTTCAACATATCAGGCACAATCTTGTAGCTACCTTTAACTTTGGCATATTCTTCAGCATCTGCAAATCTTTCTTTTTGTATCCTTGTAACATAAAGAACATCAAATTCATCCAGATTTTCTTCTAGGTCTGTTGATTCTTTGTAAGGCAATCGTTTTTTAATTTCATAAGTAGAATCAGCGCGAATTTTCAAAGCTGTTGGCGAAATAAGATGTACGTCTACTTTGTAGTTGCCAAGTGCATAAAGTAATGAATATACTGTTCTGCCATATTTTAGATCACCAACAATTCCTATCTTCAAACCATCGATTCGTTTTTTCTCTTTCCAAATTGTATAAAGATCCAATATTGCTTGAGTTGGATGTTCTTCTGTTCCACTTCCTGCGTTTATCATTGGTTTCTCTGATATTTCAGCTGCAAATCTACTAGACCCATCAAGTTGATGTCGCAGTACAAGAACGTCAGAGTAAAGTGACATTATTTTTACAGTATCAGCAAGACTCTCACCTTTTTTGGCTGAAGAAGATGAAGCATCAGCTATACCTATTGATGTACCACCTAATGATGCCATTGCAGCTTCAAAACTTAATCTAGTTCTTGTACTTGGTTCAAAGAAAAGATATCCCAAAGTTTTTCCTCTAGCAAGTTCGCGACGCTCGCTTGGATTCATTTTAATTATTTTATCAGTAGCATCAAAGATTGTCTCAAATTTTTTCTTGTCAAAATCACGGATTGAGACAATATCTTTTTGGAAAAAAGAATTGCTCATTCTCGTTCAATAATATATATGAGTACTATACAAAGTATTCCAATGTCAGAGTCTGATCTCATAGTAAGACGAATCAAGAATGGTACTGTAATTGATCACATTGAGGCAGGAAAAGGTCTCAAAGTTCTAAATGCACTTGAGATAGATGGAAAAGATGGTAATGTCATAACAATAGCACTAAATGTGCCTAGTTCAAAAGTTGCAAAGAAAGACATCATAAAAGTTGAGAATAGATTTCTAAAAGATGGTGATACTAACAAGCTTGCACTGATTGCACCAAAAGCTACTGTAAATATAATCAAAGACTATAAACTGGTTGAAAAAAGGCGAGTAACTCTTCCAAATGAAATTGAACGAATATTCAGATGTTCAAATCCAGACTGCATAACAAATAGTGGTGAAGACATTGAGCCGATAATGGATGTAGTTGATAAAACTGGTCTTGTTCTTAGATGCAGATATTGCACAAGAACTCTAGATGTAAACGAATTAAAATATTATTAATTAATTCAAGATACAGAATTATTTTTGACTTTAGTTTTTTCTTTTATTTCCAATTCGTATTGATCATAAGTAAACTTGCGCATAGTTCCAAATGGTCTAAATGCTCTACCGTTTCCATGATAAAATTTGGAGAAAAATTCCACGTAAACCAATCTTGCTCCCTGAATGCCAGGTTCAAAAACTCCAATTATTATATTGAATATGTGACCAATGAAAAGAATCATTGTTCCAAGAACAATAAACGGTATTGAATGATGTAGTGTTTTTATGAAAATGAAATCAATTACATCAGCTAGTATTACTGAAGCTAGTAAAATTCCAACAATTCTTGTGTAGGAAAGTATGTGACTTACTATGGACGGTAACTCCATAATGGCTCTTGGACCTTCTCCAACAAACATTAAACCAATTCCACCCAAAAGCAATCCAACGTAACCAATTCCCTCTACATGATGAATTGGATTGATGTGTCCATGATGCATTAATGCTAATCCTGTCATCACAACACCCCAGCCAAATACCAACCAGCCAACTTTTCCAATGGCATGTTTCTTTTCGCCCTCTCTTAGGCTATTGAGGATTCCAAGAATTAGGCCAAATGTTACCATGCCTAGACCGATATATCCACTGATTAGCAAGAGTCTGCGTAATCCTACAATGGGATTAAAGATTGCTCCGCTAGCAGGAAGAAGTTGCATACCAAGTGTCGTGTTTATATAATTAAACAGAAAGCCGTTGAGATGAAATCCAAAGTATAGATTGAATGTGAATCCTAAAATAATTCCAATAATAGCACCAGGAGTCATTGCCTTTGCCAATTTTACCATCTGTCTGGGTTTCAATATAGTAAGTGCAAACTTTCTCAAAGGCTTTGGCATGATGTTAAGATTACGTTTTCCACCCTCTACTCTTCTGATTACCCATCTGCAAACAAGGAGGATAAAAAGACAATATCCTGCATCCCCTACCATCATACCATAAAAGACCGGAAAGATAAGACCGAAAATTAATGTAGGATCAAATTCTTTACCTTGTGGTAAAGAATAGAATCTAATAAAAGCCTCAAACAACTTGAACCTTTTTGGATTTGCAAATAGTGTTGGTGGATTTTCTTCAGTCTCTAGTTCATAAACAATTGTTCCTTTGGTATGTTTGTCTAGATTAGCTTCGACTGATTCTAGTTTTGATTTTGGAACCCAACCTTCTAGAGCAAAAGAGTCAGATGTGACTCCTAGATTGTCAATGACTTCAAGTTTTCTGTTTTCTATTTCAAGCTGTTCTTCAATGCAGACAATATTTGCATAGTGTTCTTTTGAAATCTCTCCTAGTTGTCTATCAATTTCTTTTAATTTTTGAGTTAGTTCATTGAGAACAATACCTAATGATTGTTTTAATTGAATCGCTGTTCCATTGAGTTTTGGTACCGCTTCAAGTTTGACATTATACTCTTGAACAGCAGTAGCAAGGGCATGAGGAGGAAAGTTAGGAAATGTAATGAGAACAATGCGAGTAATTTCTTTTTCTTCTTTAGAATAAAGGAAAACATCCAGATTATTTGTTTCTAATGCTTTCTTAAAAGATGGAAATTGTTTTGAATCTAAACGGCCAAAGTAAGAGTGTCCTAATACTAACTGGAGTACATTGAAATCTTCTGGGAAAAACGAAAACTCTTCAACTAGTTTCATGTTATTTTCAGTTTCATTTATCTTAGTTAGGAGATTTTCTTTTTCTCTTTCTAGAGAAGCTATTTTAGAATCTATATCGATTGATTTTGCTGCTTGCATCAAGTTGTCAATTGTTGGAAAACGTTGACAACTTGAAACTGGGTTAGGAGGTAGAACTGTTTTGAATGCTTTAATTCTAAGGAGTTGATCTGAAACTTGTCTGTAAAGATCATTATCACGTTCATTTTTGAGCATAGAAGCTACGTCTTTAGATAATGGTTCCAATTGTACTATGCCCATATCATGTAAAACAGAAATTACAATTTGCCTATCTTTTCTTAAACCAAGTACTGCCATCATAGTCATTGGGACAGGTTTGAGTACCATTATTCTACACCTTTTAATAAAATATCTAGAATTCCATGAATAGTTTTTTCATCCATTTGTGACGATATGGTTTTTGATTTTGTTTTTGCTTCTTCAATAATTTTTTTTACTTCAATTTCAGCGTTTTTTCTTGCTTGATCAATACTTGTTTCAACTAATTTTTCTCCTTGTGCCTTTGCTGCTGCAATGGCCTTATCAGCATCAATTTGAAAAGATTTTATGTCTTCTGCTACTTTTTTCTTGAAATTTTGAACTTCTGCCCATGCTTTTTCTTCGCCTTCCTTAATTTGTTTGAGAGAATGAACGTATTTTTCTTGAGTTGACATGTTATACTCCTAAGAAATGCTTTCCTGCATACAGTGCTATAGTAATTGTACCAAGGATGTTTCCAATTTTAAATGCCCTTATGATCATATAGAATTTTCTTTGTTGTGGATTTGCAAAATTAACTGGCAAGTATTTCTTTCTCCCTTTGAATATTTTCTTGTTCTCTTTCACCCATCTTACGTTTTACTGTTTTTAACATGATGAATGTATCACGTTCCATCTCAGCTAGTCTGAATATGATAAATTTAACAGCACCCTGCAATCTTGGAATGAAAACGTTTTCTATTGCATTAGATTTTCGTTTTGTCTTTTCAATCTCATATAGAAGTTTTCGTAATGTGGTTTCTTTTTCTGCAACATCAAGCACCATTTTGTGAACATTTTGAAATGCCTTTATTGCTTCATTAATTGAAGGAGGAAGTTCCAATATATGCTCAATGATAGCAGTATTACTTTGTCCACCTTGTAATTTTGGTATACTAACTCCCATTACATTTTTTACTTGAATTTGCAATTTACTTATTTGTGGAATCTTCATTGCTTCATTTTCTAGTCTCATCGTACCCGCAAGCATCTCTGCTAATCTGATACTTTGGTAGCCTTTTACCAATTCAGATTGTAAACCACTCCTTAATGCAGCAGCAGTTTTGCTTGCATTAAAAAATTCTAGAATTAATGCCTGACGTTTTAGTTTCAGTAACTTCAATCCTTTGTTAGCAACAACAATTCTTCGCTTGGTACGAATGTATTCAAGACGAGTTGGACGAATGTTAATTACTGATGGCAAAGTCTATGCACCACCCGGCGTGGTTCTTTTTCCGTACTTTGCAATGAACTCTGGTTTAATACGATTCATTTCTGAATCAGATAGTTCGCTAAGTAGTTCCCAACCAATGTCTAGAGTTTGTTCAATTGAACGATTTTCATCCATTCCTTGATCGACAAATTTTCTCTCAAAGTTGTTAGCCACCTTTAAGAATTTCTTATCTAAATCACTTAGAGCTTCTTCACCAACTATAGCTGCAAGTGATCTTGCATCTTTACCTTGTGCATATGCTGCATAAAGTTGGTCTGCAAGACCTCGATGATCTTCTCTTGTATTTCCTTTTCCAATACCTTGATTCATCAGACGTGAAAGACTTGTTAGGACATCTACTGGTGGATGAATGCCTGATCTATGCAAGTCTCTACTCATTACTATCTGACCTTCTGTGATGTAACCAGTAAGATCTGGTATAGGATGTGTAATATCATCAGCTGGCATCGTAAGTATAGGAATTTGTGTTACGGAACCATGTCGGCCCTTTATCTTTCCAGCTCTTTCATAAAGAGATGATAGGTCAGTATACATGTATCCTGGATATCCTCTTCTTCCTGGAACTTCTTCACGTGCTGCAGCAATTTCTCTTAATGCTTCACAATAGTTTGTCATATCGGTAATAATGACAAGGACATGCATATCTCGCTCATAAGCAAGAAATTCTGCTGTTGTTAGAGCAAGTCTAGGAGTAAGTATACGTTCCATAGAAGGATCAGATGACAAGTTCAGAAACAGTGCGGTTCTTCCAAGAGCTCCACTTTCTTCAAATTGTTTTATAAAAAAGTTTGATTCTTCACTTGTAATTCCTATTGCAGCAAACACAACGGAAAAGTTTTCAGAACCACCAAGAACTTTGGCCTGTCTTGCGATCTGTGCCGCAAGTAAATTATGTGGAAGACCAGAACCAGAAAATATTGGAAGCTTTTGACCTCGTACAAGAGTATTCATTCCATCAATGTTTGACATTCCTGTTTGGATAAATTCTGAAGGTTCCTCTCTGGCGTATGGATTGATACCAGAACCTACAAGATCAACTTTTTGTTTTGATACTATTTTTGGTCCATTGTCCCTAGGATTTCCTAGTCCATCAAATACTCTCCCAAGCATTTCGTCAGAAACTGACATCATAGCAGTCTCACCAGTGAATTTTGTTGTAGTTCCAGAGGTGGTCATGCCAAGAGTTGGACCAAAGACCTGAACCACAGCCAAACCTTGTCTAGTATCAAGGACTTGTCCTTGTCGTCGCTCACCGTTAGGAAGTTTTATCTCAACCATTTCGCCATAAGCTGCATTATCTACGCCTTCTACAAATATCAGTGGACCTGCAATTTTTGATAGTGTCTTGAATGCTACACCAGACATCTATGTAGTCACCTCAATCATTAGAGTATTGAATTCTTTTTGCATAGTATCAAATGTATCAGCAACCAATGTGCCTACTTGATCTTCTTTGGTCCATTTTATTCTTGAAATCATTTTTCTTGATTCTAATGCACCAATCTTTGATGATGTTGCGCCTTTCTTTATTGCATCACTTTCTTTTCTACCAAATTCTAAAATTGTTCTAAGTAAAAGATATTGTTTTTTAATTGATGTATATGTATCAACTTCATCATAAGCACTTTGTTGCAGATAATCTTCTCTGATGGATCGTGCAGTATCCAAAACTCCTTTTTCTGGTTCTGGTAATGCATCATAACCTACCAATTGAACAATTTCTTGCAATTCTGATTCTCTTTGTAAAATTTCTAGAGCTTCTTTTCTTAGGGCAACCCAATCGTTTCCAACATTATTTTTGTACCATTCACCCATGTTATCAGCATACAATGAATAGCTTGTGAGCCAGTTGATAGATGGAAAGTGTCTTCTTGATGCCAAGCTTGCATCCAAAGCCCAGAAAACTCTTGTAACTCTTAGTGTGTTTTGTGATACTGGTTCTGAAAAGTCTCCACCTGGAGGCGAAACTGCACCAACCAAAGTCAAGGAACCTATCCTTTCTTCTGGAGATATAACAACAGCTTTTCCACCCCTTTCATAAAATTCTGCTAATCTTCTTCCAAGATATGCTGGATATCCTTCTTCACCTGGCATCTCTTCTAATCTTCCTGAAATTTCTCTTAATGCTTCAGCCCATCGAGATGTACTATCTGCCATCAAAGCTACACCATATCCCATATCACGATAATATTCTCCCATTGTAATCCCGGTATAGATACTAGCTTCACGTGCAGCTACTGGCATGTTTGAAGTATTAGCAACAAGAATTGTACGTTCCATCAATGGACGCTTTGATTTAGGATCCTCTAGTTTTGGAAAAGTTGTAAGAACTTCGGTCATTTCGTTTCCTCTTTCTCCACAACCTACATAGACAATGACATTACTGTCTGCCCACTTAGCAAGTTGTTGCTGGGTGACTGTTTTTCCACTTCCAAATGGTCCTGGAATTGCAGCAGTTCCACCTTTTGCAACTGGAAAGAATGTATCCAAAACACGTTGACCTGTAAGCAATGGTTCTTCTGGTGGAAGTTTACGCAGTACAGGTCTTGGTACACGAACGGTCCACCAACTTGAAAGACCAATTTCTACTTTTGAACTATTTGTTTGAACAGACCCTACAATTTCATTGACGTTGTATTTTCCTTCAGATATTTCTGTTAGTTCACCTTCAATGTTATATGGAATCATTATTTTGTGCATTATCAATGGAGTTTCTTGGACTTCACCAATAATTTCACCTGGGAAAACATGATCACCTTTTTTCTTTACTGGAATAAAATCCCATTTTTTTGTTTGATCAAGAGCTGGTATAACATTTCCTCTGCTGATAAAGTCACCACTTTGTGCTCTTAGTACATCAAGTGGTCTTTGAATACCATCATAAATTGAAGTTAAAAGTCCTGGTCCAAGCTGCAATGAAAGCGGACGTTTTGTATTAATGACCTTTTCACCTGGTCTTAAACCAGTTGTATCTTCATACACCTGAATGGTAGCCTTGTTACCTTCTAAACGGATTATTTCTCCTACTAAACCAAGTTCACCGATTCGTACGACATCAAACATTTGTGCGCCTTCAAGACCACTTGCTAAAACAACAGGTCCTGAAATTCTAGAAACTATTCCATCTGTCATCTCATCATCAACTTCCTTGAATATTAATCCCCAATACCCTTTTTGCTAATACAGATATTGATTCTTCTTGAATATTTCCCTGTAGTGATGGCATGAATAACACCAATGGTTCGATGGATGCCTCGATCTTTGTTCTAAATATACTTGGAAGTAAGTTACGAACAAATTCGCTTACAATAATTAAACCAAACTTACCAGATGAAAAAAGTTCTTGCAATGTTTTGTTAGCATCATCCTTACTGACAATAAATGTATCGTCCATTCCAAGAAGTCGATATCCAATGACTAGCTCACGCTCTCCTATTACCGCGATCCTTCCACTTGATTCTGTTTTTTGTTTAGACATTTTTATTCACTTAGTAACATTGAACTTATTTGTTCAGTTGATAAATTGTAACGTTTTCCATAGGCGATCCTTTTAATGTTTTCACGTTCATATCCCGCATTAATTATAAAGTAAAATACTGTTCCAATTGAAAGTGCGATGTTTTTCAATTTTTTGACATACTGAATGTTTATGAATTTGTCAAGTGCTACTTCAAAATCAATTAAACTTTTTGTCTTCTTGTATTGTGTTAACGCAGTGATTAGAGAAAAGCGATTTTCCACTCTTCCAGCAATTTCTGCAGAATCTTTTACTCCATAGATATCCAATAGCTCATTCATTTGGATTCTTCCCCCGTCGATAAGATGTCTGCTAACTAATTCTTTATCCAAATTCGCTTCTTTGCCTTTCATAAGATTTAATATATTTTTCTTATCAATCTCTGCCCTGAAAAATTCCCTTATCATACCTTCATCTCCTTGGAAGAATTTTAGAGATTCAAGTAATGCTTTATAATAAAATTTTTGTAATGCATACATCATAGGACCAAGATCACCACTTTTTTGGTATTCTTCCAAGTGTTGCATTAAGATTGGACCATAGTTGTATTTTACAAGTTGATTTACTACACCATCTACACCTGTTTGTGAGAGAATGGTTTTCATCTCATCATGGGTAATATTACCTGCAGAAATTCCTGCTGGTACGTTACGACTAGAGACTAGGAATGATTCTGTCTCAGTAATTGTTTTGCCCATACTTTTTGATGAAAGTATCAATTCAATATTGTAGATATCCCATTTTGACAAATAGGCCCTAACTGCAGATTTTCCATTAAATGGTGTTGCATCTAATGCCGTTTTATTGATTTGAACAAGATATCGATTCAATGCAACTTCTAAAATTTCTGAAGGTTGATAAACAGATGCAGCTTTTTCAATCTCTGGTCCATACCATGTTGACTCTAGGATTTTTGCCATCTCAACATCATCTTTTGCTTTTAGCAGATTCTGCATCATATCTTTAGTAAGAAAATTCATAGATATTGCTTGCAATCTACCAAAGGAAGATGCATATTGTGAGGTTCCCATTATGTTCTCTCCGTAAGAAAACCTTTTACCTCATCTTCATGAGTTCGTAAAAGTTCTTCAAATGTTAGATCTATTTCTTTTGTTCCTTCATTATTTTCTGCTATTATTCCACCCAAAGTTTGAATTGTAGAACCAATGGTAACCCCCATTTCTTTGAAAACTGCACAGTCTTCTTCACGACAATGAACCGTAATTTTTTGATCTAATTTATTTTTTGAAGTATTCACCATGGTCTCTAATATTTTTTTGTATTGTGGTGATTTTACATAGTTCTTGATTTCTTGTTTGATGACATCAAATGCAGATTCCAAGTTTTCGTTAATGGCATCGAACATGATTTTTTTTGCTTGTAATCTAGCTGACTCTATTATTCTTGCTAATTCTCTTTCAGATTTTAATTTTGCCTCATTTGCAAAATGTTTTTGTATTTCTTTAATTTGTGCATCTCTTTGGTTTTGTATAGCAGTTCCTTTCTCATCTAGTTCTTTGCTAAGTTTTGCAAGATCCCTTTTTTTCCTATTCTCTATCTCAAGGAGAAAGGTCTCTATGCTCATTACAAATTCTCACTACAGTATGCCAAGTAACAGAATGATTCCTAGCACGAATCCGATGATCCACAGTGTTTCAGGAATGACAAAGAAGAATAATACCTGACCAAATTTTTCTGGCTTCTCAGCTATAATACCCATACCAGCAGCACCAATTCCTTGTTGTGCATTACCAGTACCTATCAAACCTCCAGCTATAGCAATTGCAGCTGCAATTGCTAGCAAAGGCTTTGTTAAACCTGAACTTGTAGCTGCGGATTGCGCAAATGCTGGGGTCGTAAAGAATGTAGAAAGTGCGATCGTTATACCTGCAACTATTATAATAGCGGATAATTTTGAACGTCTGTTCAGCATCATCATGTATGGCTCATTTAGCGAGGTTATATTAAGCTAATTTTTACAATGGTTAATCTATTTTTTTAAAAAAATATTACTTTTCAATCAAAGATTGGATCTAAATTCAGGATGAATCAAAGTTCTAGAAAGTTACCAACCAGATTTGGAATATATACAAAAATTAAATTGATAAGTTATTGTTCCACAGGAAGATCCGATTTATTTCCCCATTCTCCCCATGAACCAACATATACTTTGACGTTTTTGAATCCAAGTTTTTTGAGAGCCAAAAATGAGTTTGCTGCTCTATATCCACCCTGACAGTATGTCACTATATCATCATCTTTGGATAATTTGTAGAGCTTGAAAAGAGACTCATTTTTTTTCATGGTGCCATCTTTTTCTATGTTAAGGATCCAATCAATGTTTATTGCATTTGGAATATGACCTTTCCTTGCAGCTCTAATTACTCCACCGTTGAATTCTTCTTGTGTTCTTGCATCTACAAGTTTTATTTTATTTAAATTTTTTTTAATATATTCAAATCCAGCAAATACATTTTTGTTAACTTTGCCAGAGAATTTGTCAGGTTTGAATCCATTTGTTTTAATTTCAATATGAAATCCAAGACTTTTCCATTTTTTTATTCCTCCATCTAACATGAAAGCTTTCTTATGCGAAAAATAAGTTAAAAGCCAAACTCCTCTAGATGCGCTCATTCCAGAAACATCATCATAGAATACAACCGTTTTTTCTTTTGTAACGCCTAGAATCGAAAGAAGCTTTCTCATTTGTATGTTAAATGCTTTCATGCCATCTTTACTAGTATCAAACCAATGATAGTAAAAAAAATCCAAGTTAACTGCTCCAGGTACATGTCCTTCAGAATAATCCTTGTACGATCTTGCATCAATTAGAATCAATTTTGGATCATCAAGCATTTTGAGAACATCTTTTGCATTAATCAACATAAATTAGTTGTAAACTAGGTGGTGTAAATTCATTTCAGATTGTATTACAATTTAAGAGATACGTTAACCTGTTTAAATGTAGATAGCAAAAAAATTTCCTTCGTGAAAAAATTAAACTTTGTGTTGCAACTAATACTACAAAGTTTTCAACATATTATGAAAAATACAAAAAAGTATTAAATTATTCTAATATTCTGTAAAAGCGTATATTGTTATATTTGGGCATATCAAGATATTAGCACGTTATGAGCATTACAGGTCATTATTTTTTTAAACGAAATAATCGAATCTCGACCAAAACAGTGAGTATGTTAACCTAAAGAAGCTACTATGAAACAAAAAATGCCAAATCCACAATTATCGGTTTTTCAGACCTTCAAGACTAAAGGTAAAGAGCTTACAGGAGAAGCAATACGTCAAAGAGGAATAGTAATGCATCTTGCCCTTGAAACTATTCCTACCAAAAAAACAAGAACTGCCATAGCTCACAAACTTGCTGAAAGAAACGGAACAACTTGGCAAAATATCTATTCTGGAATTTTTAGGGATTTGGATGAAATTTTGCTTCCTCTTAAAATTGTAGAAGAAGCGGGAAGATTGCCGATAAAACGGGGACCAAAAGCATTACAAGAAGAAGGTGTACCATATTATCAATTAACTGAAGGCGGTTTACTTGTTGCGGCATCTCTTGAAGAGATGGAAAATGAAAGAGGAAAAATAATTGAGCATTTTTTTGAAAAGAATTCTAATTCAAAAGATAAAGATTTCAAAAAATCTATGCTATTACTTTTGAATGTTGCACCAATCTTTGTTTCTTCAATACTTCGAAAATACGTGGAAGCATATAGTATTGGAAAGATTGATCATCTAATTCCGTTTGATGCAAATAGTGTTAGAGATGCTCTTGATGAAGCAATAATAATTCAAAGGGAGCTTTTGGAAGGGTTTGCCTCATTAGCAAATTCAGACAAAGAACCAATAATTAATTTCCTTAAGAGCGTAGGCTAATCCGTTTAATAACATTGAAATCCTTTCCCAAAAGAGCTTGATAATATTGATAGATTTATCTAATACTATTATGGACGGTCATTTCCTATTGGCTACATACTACAAGGTCATAGGAAAAGTAAATGTCAAGTGATTTAATCAGATCAGTTGTTTATTTAATAGAATCCGGAAAAGGAGATGTTGGTAGACTAAACTATATTTTAAATGCGCTTCAGGATGGAAAACCTCTCTTTGCATCTGATAAAAAATATTTAGATACATTAATTTCAACATACGTCGATTCCGCTAAAAGGCGTGAAATTGGAATATCAGCCGATAATGAACCAATAAATGAATTACGAAGTGAATTAAACAGAGTAAATGAAAGACTTGCAAGATTAGAAAAGAGAGGATATAAAAAACACATTGGCAGAAAAACAATTTTCTTTTTTATAACATTTTTTGTTAGCTGGCATGCTATCATTCAGATTATCAACAAGATATCAGGTGGCACTACGATGATGATCTATCAGAATACACAAGATCTCAACTCCTATGTTTTTCCATTGTACCAATTAAAAATCATAATTCCCTCTCAGTTTGTTGCATGGGTGGATCTTGGAATCTTGTACATATGGACTGGGATGATGATTGCATGGATTATTCTTGGCTTCATTTATTTGGTAAAATTTATCAGATCAAGATACAACCCAACAAAATAATCTTTTATTTATTGTAAAAAACAAATTTCAAGAATAAATCAATTGAAATCCAAGTTTTATATTCTAAGAATTGTTTGTAAATTAGTTTTATTGAGTAGAATTAAACCCAATTGAACCGGGTTGACCGCTAAGAACAGTGTTTGTATTATAAAATGCCTGACCCACAATGCTCCATTTTGTATCATTTTTTTGTAGTGCAGACCAAAGTTCAGGATTATTACCAGTGTTTTCTAAAATAACTTTACCATCGAGTTGGTTCGTATAGTGTTCTATAAGTGTGTAATAGTTTGAACTCTCCAAAGCACCTTCAAGTCTTTCTCCAATTTGACCATGCCCTACCAAGACACCATTTTCGTATAGATCATATGTTATTGCTTCCAGAATAACTGTAACACCATTTGGATTTAAAACATCAAATTTTGTATCTATGATTGATTCTTTATTAGTAAATGATAATACTGATGTTTTATTAATAGAGACAATAACCGGTTTTATTTCTGTAGATGCTGCCTTTAATCCTCCAGGAACCTGAGGATTTTCTTGAACAAAATTTTTCAGAAAACCAGAGCTAGGAAGCAATGCAACTACAACTGTTATTGCAATAAGTATACCAACTGCAGCACCAATCAATAATTTTTTGTCCAAGTTTATTGATAGGGTTTATTCTTTACATAAATGTTAAGCGGCAAAGACTTTTAGTCAAAGTTTGGAAGGTAATTTTGTGCAATACCATCAAGCTATCAAGATAGGACAAGAAAGAGCAAGAAAATCTCAGATGAACCTATTTTCCCATGCAGGTTTTGCTATGCTTACACTCACAGTAAAAAAATCAGAAGGAAAGTTTGTGCCTGTGGGCGAGCAGGAATTAGTAGCTATTGTTCAAAAATCAGATGGTTGGATTACAGTAATAGTAGATGATGAGGGATACACAAAGGCCCAATCCAAAACTTTGAACGAAGGTGAGGCAAAGGAAATTATGAAAAAAGCAATCGTTGCAGGTATACCAGAATTTACAGGAAAAGTCAGGTTAGTATAATTTCAGTTCCTTCAGGAGACCCTTTGATTGCTTTTTCTAAAGTTTTAACATCTGCCTTTATGATACGTGTTTTGATTTTGGATCGTTCAATTACTTTGAGTGCAACAATATCCATCAAGTCATAACTACCAGCAATGGATTCTTGATGTACAAGCATATTACGAAGTTTTTTCAGCTCAATTCGCTTGAATTTTTTTGCATTTTTATTCTTGTTAGGATCTGAATCATAGACTCCATCAACGTCTGTAGCATTCAAAAATATAGACGCTCTGACCTTTTCTGCAATAAGTGCTGCTGTTGCATTAGTACTTTGACCTGGATGCAAACCACCCGTTATTACTATTAATCCGCTATCTGCGGCGTGTGTAATTTCTTTTAGATTGGTTGGAGGATGTGGATATGCTTTATTCTGTATTGCATAGATCAAAAGTTTAGCATTAAGCCGTGATACTTCTATACCAAGCTCGTCAAGGGTAGATTCATCTGCACCAGAGGATCTTGCATGTGAAATGTAATGTCTTGCAATTTTGCCCCCTCCTGCGATAATAATTGGTTGACAAATCTTTGATATCCTAACGAAAAATGTGGCATAATCCTTGAGTACTTTTTCATCCTCCATCCCAAACAAGCTGCCAGATAATTTTATGACAATTCGTTTTCTCATAATTTGTTTTCACCAAGGATGATCTGTGCTGCAATTTCAACCTTTTTTCTGTTTTTTTGTGCTGTATAAACTCGTAAGATGTTCATAAATCCAGAAATTGCAGAAACGAGAGGTATTTCTGATATTGGAAGTTCATATGCTTCCTTAGAAAGTGTATTTTTTTTTGACGTAAGTATTATTGATTCTGATTCTTTTTTTGAAGGTGTAAGAGGAATGGACGGAGTCATGGACACATCAATAAAAATTTCTGACTCATCTACTTTGGATTTTTTAGAGATTTGTTTTTTTACATCCAATGTTTTTATTTTACCTATTAGATCATGACGTGCAAGAATCTTTTCAAAGACGCATTTGAGTAGTCTACGTTCTTGGTAATCTTTTGCAAGCTGTCTTGCTCTTCTAAGATCTGAGGATTTTTCTGGAAGAGATATTAGTTTTGAAATTACAAATTCATCAGTCAATTTAATGTAATTATCAAGATCAGTAGAAGTAAGATCAAGTTCATTATCTGCAAGACTCATTGATTCTAGCAACATAACTTCAGCAGATCGCACAGTTTTGTGATAATAAACAGCCTTAAACATTTGATATCTTGAAATCATCATAGATTCAAAAGAATAGAGTGCAGATTTATCAAGTGAGAGTTTTTTTTCATGTACATCTAGGGATTGAATTATTCTTTTAAAATCAATTTTAGCATGTTCTGTGCCAGTAAAATATCCATCTCGTGGTAGATAGTCCATCATATCAGCGCTAAGACCTCCAGATATGATTTCATTCATAAATTGATGTTTGGAATTTCCAAAGGCAAGATCAGCTAGAAACTTTTTATCAAACCCAGATTTTGATAACAAATCTCCAATCTCAGTTTGTAGTATGATTTTCTTACCAATTTCTTCATGTGATGTTTTTTTTCTTTTTTGTAAAACTTCCTCAAATAAATGAGAGAATGGTCCATGACCGAGATCATGTAAGAGACCCCCCATTCTTAGGTTTGCAACATCATCTGAATTCAAAAATTCTTTATCTTTGAGTACTAATGCTGCTTGACCTGCAACATGTGTTACTCCAAGTGAATGTTCAAATCTAGAATGTTGTGCGCCTGGATAAACTAGATGAGCACCTGCCAGTTGTCTTATTCTGCGTAATCTCTGAAAAATAGGAGTGTCTATTATTTTAATTTCAGATTCATAAATTCTTATAAAGTCATGAATTGGATCAACAATTTCTAGGTATTTTTTTGTCATTTTTTTATTTTATATATCTCAGAGCTATTTCCTTGACAGCTTTGTGTACTTGTTCTTGAGTTTGTGAAGCATTTACTATTTTCCATCCAAACTTTTTTGCTAATGTTCTATAAGTATGAATTATTTTTTTTGCAAATTCTTTGTCCTTTTCAAATTTATCACGTAAAGTTTTTTTACGTGAAAATGAATCTTTTGATTTTACATCAAGAAGAATTACCAGATTTTCTTTTGGAAGACCTGAATCAAGATTTAAAAGCCATTTTAGATCTTGCCCATTTGCCTTGCCATAGACTAAATTAGATTGATAATATCTATTCATTATCAAAACATAATTTTTTGATAATGTATCTTGTATTTCCTTTAATTTTTCCCATCTGTTTGCAGCAAGTAAACAATGTATTACTTGGGGAGGAAATTTTTGTTTTCCACTCAGGTAATGTTTGATTTCTTTTCCTATTGGTGTAGTATAATCAGGAAAGCTAAAAATTTTACATTTTAATTTTCTTGTTTTCAAAAATTTTGCTAAAAGTTCGGATTGAGTTCTTTTTCCTGCTTGATCAAATCCTTCAATAACTATAATCATTTGATTGTAATTAAATTACGAAGTAGATAAATTGTGAATCTACTATAAGGTTTATAACTAAAAAAGACTTTATTATATCAAAATGGGCTTGGTACGTTATATGGCAAAAGAAGTCATGAAAGAAATAGGCAACAAATCCAGAGAATTTTATGAGTTTGTACTTCCACCAATGGATATACAGCTTGAAAATGATAATATCATAGTAACTATTGATCTTCCAGGCTTTGACAAAAAGGATATCAAATTAAGAATACGTGGAAATATCCTTTCAATTAATGCGACACGAGAAACAGATCATGATGGAACGGTAATCTGGCATCAAAGACCACATACAATTGATAAAAAAATCCGACTTCCAGTTGATGTAAATGAAGGTGAAGATCTTGAGGGTTCTGCAAAATACCACAACGGTGTTCTTACTCTAAAGATTCCAGTTAAACATGGTAAAGATATTACAATAGAATAGCTAGTGTTCTCGCATTAAAACTGCTGCTAAAATTATAACTACGGAACCAATCATTCCAAGCTCTCCTACAAGTTGATTGTTTCCATAAAGTATTGTTGAGCCAACAAATACAGCTGCGGAAAGTATGCTTCCAGAAAGCAAAATGTTTCTAGATGATTTTTTCGGTTGATATTGAGCAGTTCTTTTTTCTTCAAGATATTGTTTGAGTTCAGGTGCAATAGCAATTACATCATTGATTGATTTTATAAATTTACCAAATGAAATTTTCAGTTCTTCAACATATGCGTCTTTGATGAGATTTTCTTCCTCCAAAATATTTTGTAAGACATTGATAAATCGGAAATTGACTTTGTGAGTATGATAAATTCCTTCAAGTATAGATGCCATCCTCATGTAAAGTGCTAGATGCTTTGGAAGCTTAAATGGAAATCTGCTCATTGTCTTATTTGCAAGATCCATTAGAGCTCTTACTTCCATTTTGTCCACTTTGGTTCCATGCATTGCCTGAATTGACATTGCAATCCCTTTTTCTATTACAAAACGGTTGTAACCAGGAAGCAGCATTCCAAGTTCATCCATGGCACTGACAGTTCGTGGAGGATCTTTTTCAACAAGGGATAGATACAGTCTGATTAGTTTGAGACGAGTTTCATTATCTAGTCTTCCTACCATTCCAAAATCATATAGAATCAAAGAACCGTCATTAGCCACAGATATGTTGCCAGGATGGGGGTCAGCGTGAAAGATATCATGGTGCAAAAGCATTGTAAAAAATACCTTGTGTACTTTAACTACAAGCTGCGCTCTGTCTAACCCAATCTCATCAAGTGCTTTTACATTGGTTATCTTTATTCCAGGAATGTATTCCATAGTAAGTACATGTTCTGTGGAATGATCATCTATTACAGAAGGGATTATTACTTTAGGATCTGAACGAAAATTTCTTTTTATTGTCTTTAGATTTTGAGATTCAATTCTATAATCCATTTCCTCATGTATTGTTTCTATGAATTGTGCAAGCATTGCTTCTGCTGAATATCGTAGATTGGGATCTACAAATTTCATTGCAAACGGAATAATTTTTTTGAGAACCCTAATGTCTTCTTCTACAATTTTGTCAATGTTTGGTCTTCTTACTTTTATAATTACGTCCTTTTCCTTAATTTTGGCAAGATATACTTGACCAAGTGAAGCGCCGGAAACAACAGTGGTATTGACATGATCAAAGCTTTGTTCTAATGGTCCCAGATCTTTTTCTATGATTGGTTTTACTTGATCAAAAGGAGCAGCTGGTACTTCATCTTGAAGTTTTGCAAGCTCCTCCATATATGGTTGAGGCAAGATGTCAGCTCTTGAAGAAAGCCATTGACCCAATTTTATGTAAACAGGACCTAGTGACACAAAAGTATTGAGAACCTTACGAGCATTTTTTTGATATCTTTCAACTTTAATGTTTTTGCCCTCTTTTCTAACCCACTCTCTTCTATCTTTTCTTAGAATCAAAATAAGAGGCAAGAGTTTGAGAAAAATCTTTATTGTTCTAAGTTTTGAAATAGCAGATTCCTCCTAAAAATTTTTAATCTTTTTAGTAAGAGAATATCCCAGATATCCAAGTGCAACTGATGCCAAGAGACCTCCAAACAAAGAGGTACCTTTTGCAATCTTTGAATTTTTTTGTATTTTGTAGATTTGTGATGCAACCTGTTTTCCTCCAAAAAATGCTGATGCAAGACCAATCAAGACCTCCGGAGCATCCACTACAAGATGACCAAGCGGATCTTTGCGTGGATCAATCTCATCCATATGGACTAGGTACTTGTCGCCGTATTCTCGTATGTGTAAATTACCATATCTATACTGTTTGTCTGCATCATTTTTTTGTCCCAGTTTTGTTTCTTCGGCATCTTCAAGCATAAAAGGTCTAACTTCTTTTGGGACCTCAATTTCATCCCAAGTCATGAACAAAAATCACCTGTACTAAATATAACTTTAGCTTGTATTTTCAATTACTTTCTTTGTAATTGGAAGTTTCGCCTTACGTACTTTGAATACAATTCCTCCTATTCCAGCAGCTATAGCGACAAGAATAATGAGTTGAAGTTGAGAAGTGTCATTTGTTTGAGGTGTTGGGTTTGCTAAGGTTATGGTATTCTCTTGTGTTATTGTATGTGGTTGCAAAAGCGAATCCTTGTACGTCACAGTAACAACTACTTTGTTTTCTCCAAATGACGGATTACCTGTAAAGTCAATTGGTATGTTAAATGGAGTTGGAGCATCGATATCTATATCTCCAATATACTGAACTGATTTTTTGATATTTGAATTATCAACCGATTCTATAGTTACAGTAGCAAATTGTCCTTTGATGTTTCCTTGATTTAGAATATTGCCAATGATGTTTTGCTTGCCACCAATATTCAGCACATCTACTCCATAAACTGAGATATCTATTACTGGTCTGATATATGTAGCAAAGCTCTGCTTTTCAATTACTGTAGAACCATCCTTTGTATACTGGATGTTAGCGTCAAAGTTTACAGCTTGATTCGATATATTTTGATCAGCAAATACAGGAATATTCAATGTAGTTTTCTCTAGCGGATTTATTTCATTTACGAACCACCTTGGATCCTGTAGAATTTTAAGATCTGAAGAGCTTGGCACAAGTGTAATGGATATGTCAGAGATCTTAGATGGGGAAAGATTTTCTAGTCCAAGAGTAAGATTTTGCATAACTCCCATCATGAGATAAGAAGGGGTTGAGAGTCTGACAACAAACGTTGAACTTGCCGGTCCTACAATTAGATCTACTAGTCTAGAAGTTGTTATTTGATTTCCCTGCCCATCAAAGTATGTTATACCCAACGGTATGTGCAAAGTTTGACCTGTAATATCCTGCGGTACAAAAATATTAAATGAAAATGTACTTGAGGATTGGGCGGCGACAGTTCCTATATTCCAGTGGTTTTGATTTATTACGACATTTTGTAAATTAGATGAACCCATAGTAGAATTTGATTGGGGATTGAGTGTAATGTCCACGTTGTTAAGGCCTGCTGTACCGTCGTTTGAGACTTGAACCGTGATCTGATTGTTTGATGCAGGCTGTATGAATTGATTTTCTGCTTTCATATTTAGAACACTTTTTCCTGGGACCTTAAAGGCAAAGTCAAAGTAATTGGTATGAGATCCATTTTCCCTTACTCTAGAATAGGATACCTGAACTGTTCCAGTATAAGAATTGACATTTGTATTTTTATCAACATTAACAAAGAATGTCAGGAAAAAAGATGAGCCGCTTGTTGCAACTTGCGTGTTGTCTGCCTCTATTAGGTTAGCATTAGCATTAGCAATGGCTGGAGAAAACCCAACAGGTAAACTAAGCAGTCCCTTTATTCCAGATATATCTTCTGATCCTACATTTGAGAATACGATTGTAAATGGTACATTCTTGTCGTCTGGTTGTACTTCGATTTTTCCTGAAGATGTTCCAAAATATGCGTCAAGGAATTTTATGTCATTAAATGCATGTTCAAAAGGTGATACTCCTGGTGCAAGATGTTCTGGAGCACTTGCATAGCTTGGGATTATTATTTGTCCTAATAGAAACATGGTAGCTATAACAATGGTTTTGTAGATCAATTTACTGTTGGAACCTCCATCATCTCATCATCAACAATTCTACCATCTTTGATTGTAATTATTTTATCAACATCACCAAATTGCGGACGATCATGTGTTACTATTATGAAGGTGTGTCCCAGTTTTTTATTAAGAGACTTCATTAACTGAACAGTTGTCTGTGCTGATACCGAATCCAAGTTTCCGGTTGGTTCATCAGCTAAAACTATTGCTGGTTTATTGATAAGAGCTCTGCAAATTGCTACTCTTTGTGCTTGACCACCAGAGACTTTGTTTGCATATTTATTCATCTGATTTTCCAAGCCAACTGTCTTTAGCAATGACTTTGCTTCCTCAATTGCATTTGTGTCAGTTCCTTGTATTTGTCTTGGAAGAAGTACATTTTCTAGAACCGTTAAATCTGAAAGTAGATTTGAAAATTGAAAAATGAATCCAAGTTTAGAATTTCTAAATGATGAAATCTGGTTATCATTTAGATTAGAAGGATCTATTCCGTCGATAAAGACTTGACCATTTGTAGGTCTATCTAAAAGTCCAATCATGTTCAATAGTGTTGATTTGCCAGAACCAGAGCTGCCTACAATTAAAATGAATTTTCCTTTTTTTACGGAAAATGACACATTTTTTAATGCATAGACCGCAGTTTCCCCTTCACCAAATATCTTGTCAACATTACGTACTTCTAGAACTAAATCAGCCAAATCGCATGGCCTCCACTGGTTGTAGTTTCGTTGCCTTGTAGGCAGGATAAATTGATGCTACTATAGCAAGTACAAATGCCAAAATGTCTGTCTGTAATATCCCAAGCCAGTTGTAAGATACCTCTAAGGCCAAGCTGCCTTGGAATGTCAAGTGTGTTTCTTTTGCATAAACCGTATATGATACACCAAAAACAGTGCCAAGACCTGCACCTATAGCACCAATCACCATTCCTTGAAAGATGAAAATCATTAGAATATCTTTTCTTTTTGATCCAATTGCTCTCATTATTCCAATCTCACGTGTCTTACTTGTGACCTGCATCATTTGTATGGTCACAACAGCAAAAGCAGAAGACATCATACCAAAGTACCCAACTAAATTAATTAATGCAATACCTGATCTGAATCCACTGAGTGTTTGCTCGGCAGATTCTTCAATTGTTTGAGCTTTAAAGTTGTCTGAACGAGTTGGAAATGCATTAAGAAAAAGATCTTTGACTACTTGATCTTTTGTTGGATCATTTAACCTAACCATGATTGATTGTGTTTCATGTGGTCTACCCAATATTTCTCGTAAAGTATCAATGTTCATTATAACACTATTATCAAGACCAACAGAACCAGCAGTTTGTGTAATCCCCACTATGGTGAATCGTTTTAGTTGATCAAGGCCATTTCTATCTTTGAATTTTAATTTTATGCTATCACCTACATGTGGATTACCAAGATCTCGTGCTACCAAAGCTCCAAGGACAATAGAATTTCTTGAAGATACATACTGTCCATTTCCAACTGTCGTATACATTGTTGATGCTTGTGTATCCAAAACTGGATCCACTCCAATTACAGGAACGTCATAATCTCTAACTGTTTGTCCAGATCCTGTTGCATTTATTGATGCGGTAGATTCAAGCCGTGGCGCAGCAGCTTCTACATATGGAATTCTTTCAAGCCAGTTTACCAACATTTTATCTGATTTTGTTATGAAATTCTCGTTTCTTGTAATATAGACATGTCCAAATCTATAGTTTATCTGATCACGTATAATTGCATTATACAAACCCTGGAAAATTACAGAGTTTACCTGTACTACCAAGATAGCAATTGAAACTGCAAGACTTGCTGCAATCAGACTGCCTTTACGTCTAGTAATAAAACGTAAACCTACTTTGGCCCTATAATCCATACAGTTATTGAAATAGTCTGATATTTAATGTTTTAACTTAGTTCTTATTATAAATACGACAATTATATATTCAAGTTGTATGCTTTATACCAAATATATGGATAGGAGTAACACATATGGACAAAATTGACATACATATCCTCTCACATTTACTGAACAATTGCCGAATGCCAGACAGACAAATTGGAAATAATGTAGGCATATCTGGTGGAGCTGTAAAATCAAGAATCCAAAAAATGTTAGATAAAAAAATTATTGAAGAGTTTGCCCTAAAAATAGAACCACCTGTTTTGGGATATAGTGTTATCTATTTTGTTGCAACAGGAACTGATTTGCAATACATTTTAGATCAAGTCAAGCTAATTGGAGAACCATTTTTTGTAGTTCCATGTGTTGGAAGTGTGACTGTTTGTAGTATAGTTGTAAAAGGAGATCCTAATCAAAAAATGGAACTTGCAAAAAAAATATTACAAGGCGTTAGGGTATTATCAATTTTTGAAGCAAAAAATCCTGGCATAAGATCTGACTTGACAAAGACTGATCTTGAAATTATAGAAATACTTTTAAAAAATCCAAGATTAAAAATTGAAGATATTGCCAATCTAGCTCATCTATCGACAAAAACTGTAGCGCGTTCTCTTGATAAGTTACAAAATGATGAGGCAATACAGTTCACACTATTGTACAATCCTAAAGAAATGATTGGATACATTCCATTTGCAATTCTTGTTGGGGTAGAAGGTAATGTTAAAAAAACACTACAAAACCTAGAAAAAGAATTTGGAAAAGCATTTTTGCAAAAACCTTTTGTAAATATGAATCAGATTGTATTATTTTTTTATAGCGACAACATTTTCAAGCTTGATGAGCTGACTCAATTGATACAAAAAATTGGGGGAGTGCGTTCTGTAGATCTTTTCATACCAAAGAAGATCTCATTTCCACAAAAATGGGTAATGGATAGTATCAAAGAGGTAAAAACTTCAAAAAGACTTCATCTTTCATATCAGATACATTCATAATTGATTTTAGATTCATAAGAATGCCCACCATGAAGAAGAAAATCTACGATGGTAAAGTTCTCTCATTGAGTCTTTATGATGTTTCAATAAACAAGCGCAAAGTACGTCGAGAGATAATTGAGCACGGAGGTGCTGCTGCAATGTTAGCAATTGAAAAAGGTAAAGTGATTTTAGTAAAACAGCATCGTTTTCCACTCGGTTATGTACTAGAAATTCCTGCAGGGACATGTAACAAAGGGGAAAATCCACGAACATGTGCTTTTAGGGAATTAAAGGAGGAGACTGGTTATGAGGCAAAGAAGATGATTTCTCTGATAAAATATTATCCGTCAATAGGATACAATACTGAAGTTATTCACTGCTTTGTTGCATCTGGGATTAAAAAATCCAGCAAACTAAAGCTAGATGAGGATGAAATACTATCAGTAGTAAAAATTGATTTTAAAAAAGTAGTAAAAATGATCTTATCTGGAAAAATTGTTGATTCTAAAACAATTTGTGCAGTTTTGGCATACAGCATGAAGAAAAAATTAGTTTAAAATTATTTTCTAAACATATTTGTAAAAATGCTTTTGCAGCTTTTTTGATTTCTGCCATTGATAAGAAATTCTACGGATATTGAGAATCTCATTCTGTTCATACAAAATCATAAACAGTATTAATCAATAAAGATCTGATTAACTGAGGATTGAATCTTTTTTAACCCAAATGATCTTCTCGACCTATTTGAGCCACTCCTATAATTGCTCTAGGAAATACATCTTTGCGTTGTTCTTCTATCTTCAAATATTGTTCATAACCTGTGACAGATTGTAACGAGTTTTCATCCATTATTTTATAGGTGGATATTTTTGCTTTTTTGAATAGTTGCTCTAGATCATCTTTTGAAAACCATTTTGAATAAATGCCTCTTTTTGTTCGAAGTATAGAATTATTTTGATCTTGTTTTGAATTTATTATTTCTCCAACAGTTTGCTTCACTTCTCTTCCATAGAAGGTTTTTAATCCAAAATCTTTGAAGAGTTTTTTATTAAAAACTGAAACTATTATTGTACCATGCGGCAAGGCTAATTTTTTCATTGATTCTAGTAATTGTACTTGCAAATCCATATTTTCTTGATTACCCAATGTTTGAAAAGTGCATACAATTACTTTGTGGGTTTGATCAAGTTCTTGTTGATTAAGATTAAAGTTTTGTACTATACCTGTGATCGGAAATATTCTCTTGTTTAGATATTGACCAAGCCCATATTTTTTTAGTAATCGTGTAGAATGGGATGTCATTTCTTCCGAATAATCAATTCCAATAATATTGCACAAATTCTTGTCATACATCCCATCATATTTGTAGAGGGTAGCAGTTTCTGAATTTCTTTTCAATTCCTTGCATGAATTAATACTAATCTTAGATCCTAACAATATGAGGTATCTACCTGGGCCAGAACCAGCATCAATAAAAGTAACTTGCTTGTTCTTCAACAGATTATCTAGATAATTTACAATGAAAATATCTTCAAATCGTTCGTAAGAGCGAGCTGACCATGCTGCCTGTGTTGGATGAACTACATTTCTAAAGTATTGTTTTGCCATGTATTTACTGGCAAGGATTCCTTTGACTAGATCCTGTTCATTTTTGGAAAGCTGACCCATGTGAAATTTATCTTTAATTTTTCGCTCTAAAATTCCTCTTGTACAAATTTCTTTTCTTATTTTTAGTGGTAACAAATTCAGATAATCATTCTTAAAAGAATATGTTGATTCACATCTAATACATTTAAGATCTAATTCTTCATGTTCTAATAACGAATTTTTATTTTTAAATTTTAAAGAAGAACTACACATTGGACACATTGCTATTAAATTTTTATGAAGCTGTGATATCATCATTTGTAGCTCAAGCAACATCATCACTGTCTTTTTTTCTGGCAATTTTTTGTTTTGAAGAGCCTTCTTCTTTTATGTAAGTATCATAAGTACGAAATACTTGTTTTATACTCTTCAAATACGTTTCAAAGTCAGGAATTTTTATCGGTTCGTAAAAATAATTCGTATGCACTTTGGTCAGACTATTTTTGGATAGCCCTACGCCTTCAAGTACGTGAATGGGTTTACTATCAACTGAATGAACCCATCCAAGTGACCTGATTTTTTCTATAAATTCTTCAAAAAGAGTTAGCTCATTTGTAGCAATTCTTAGGATAAAATCATAATTTTGACCTTCTCCCTGAACAAGGTCTATCGCTGTCACTACACCATATTCTCTACTTATTTCGACTAAATTACTATACATCTCAGAGTACGGAATTACTCTTCGTTCAAAAAGCGGATTCTGTGATTTTATGAAAGTATACCATTGGTTATCAAATAATTTACTTGGATCTACTAGAATCCACTTTATTTTGTCATCTTTCTTACTGTCTTCTTCGTTGTTGTGTTCTAAAATAACGCCTTTTTTTATGAGTTCATCTACTCTATTTTTAACATTATCACGTGAAAGAACATAGCCGTATTTTTCAAGATCCTTGTTTGCTGTATCAGGAGTCGCACCACTTTGTAATACATGAAGAATAAGTAAGTCAAGAGGACTTATCCCGTTCTTGGTCATGTTTTTCACAGGTATTACATTGTCAGAACTATCTGTATTCCTACCTACCATACTCATAAGCTGCCATACTTATGTTAAAAATATTTACTACACTTTTGTCGCAAAAATGTTGAACTAATGTTTTTACGCACCACATCTTACTCACAAAAGTACATTTCTGGATTTTTTGTTGCAAAAAGTGTTCTAATGGATTTATAATTTTTCAGCTAAGTGTGGCCATGACATCAATACCAACAATTGAACGCATTGAAAAATCGCAATGCCACATATGTTCACAAAACTGTACAAAACTATGTGTGACTTGTGGATGTGCCTTTTGCAATAGACATCTGCTCTTACACTCTGAAGGATGTGGTAACAAATATCACAAAATCATCCGCACAATCCTTCGAGACGATGTTAAGAACGGTTTGATAAATGTGCTGGAAGTAGTGCTACGGTCCTTATGATAACAGGAGAATACAAACAATCCCCTGATGAGTCCGTGAAACTCGGACGAAACAACGTTCGGTTGTCGGGAGAAACCAGTGAGGTGAAAATAGAATGATTGAAACCATAGAAAATAAAGAAATGCAAAATGATGACAAGAGTAAGAAAATGCATAAGACAAGTCAACTATGTGTTTTTGCAAGTGTTTTTGCGGTGCTAATAGTTGTAACAAATTTTGGATTTGCTTGGGCTGATACTGGAGCAAGTAACACCAATACAATATTAGCTACAGATGCCATAAAAAACAATCCGACAGATATGAAAATTCTTGAAAACATAGAATTATTCAAACAAAGATATGCTGCAATACAACAAAAACAACAAATAGTAGATCAACAAAACCAGTTCATAGAGCAACAACGTAAAATTGCAAATGCATATTTACAAAATGATCTTGCTGGTATGAATAATGGAAATGATCTAACTGTTCCGAAAAATGCATATGCTGGTTTTGTAACACATGTAGACAACTCTGCACAGAGTCTTTTCTGGGATCAATTTAATTTCATGCAACAAAAGATCCAGAATGCAAGAAATGCAATGAGTCAAGTGCTTAGAAATGGTGGTACTATGCAAGAGGCTTTGCAGGCATACAATAATGAAGCTACAGTCCACAAAGATCAACTGATAAGCATCAACAAGGACTTGAATGTCAAATACAATCTTGCAGATGCAAAAGTCCAGAGCTTATTCAACAAAGATGGAAAGTTGAACAGAAACGCATAAACCCCAATTTTTTAATTAATTTTTATTATTTAGACATATTTAACCATGAGCCATATCATCAAGTTGAGTCTTTTTTAGAACTTTCTTGCCACTCTTGACACTAATCAACGGATTATTTCCAAATTCATCAGGCAATTTGACTACAGAAATACTGCCCTCATAGACGTGCCTTGGTTTATCTATTTTTGTGTCAGTCCAAACACATGCCACTCCAGCACATAAGATAATACAATCTTCTATTGTCTGACTACTGTTTCTAATTCTTATATGCAGAGTTCCATCTTCAATTATCTTTTCTAATGTAAAGTAGTATTCTTTTGCTATTTTTTTTGCAATTTTTGTTTTAACAAGCCAAGTTATGATACCTATTACTCCAGATGCTATTACTGATGTAGCTACGCCCCATAATAGTCCAATATTAGGACTACTGGTGTTATTTGGAGTTGGTGGAGTATAGTTGTATGTCTGTTGTGGAGATGTAGTTTGAGTAGAATGAATTGTTTGATATCTAATAAGACCTGACAGGTTATTGTTTATAGTATTTGTTGTTTCTGTTACATTAGAAATTATACTTCTAGGATCTTTTATGACTATGAATTGTTGATAATCATTTTGTGTCAATATGACAGATGTTAATGTGGTTCCATCAGATGCTATAAAATCAAATTTCACATTCATTACAGGTTGTGGTATTGGTGTAGGTTGTGAAGGTATTGGAGTTGGTGGAGGTGTAGGTTGAGGTATAGGCTGTAATGATTGGAGTGTAATTGCTGAAGCTTCGTTTGATGTATTACTAGTAGTATGATCAGAATAAATGGCTGCTACCCTGTAAGTGTAAGTAGTGCCAGTCTTCAGACCCACTAATGAATATTTTGTAGTGTCATTACCTGTATTGTCATCTATTATGACATAGTCGCCTGGAGCTCGTTTCAAGTCTATTTTATAACCAATTATTTTTTGTGCGTAGTTCTCTAGTGGTGGAAGCCAAGAAAGATTGATCTGAGTTGGAGAGACTGCTTTTGCCATAAGCGGTCCAGGTACTGAAGCTGGACTTAAATGATAATTCTGGTATATTAGAATTCCAGCCAAATCATTAGTTATTGTTTCTGTTGTTGGTGACGCATTAGAGATTACACTTCTAGAATTTTTTTCGTATTGTAATTGCTGATAATCACTTTGTGTTATTATAACAGCTGTTAATGTAGTTCCATCAGACGGTATAAAGTCAAATTTTACGTTTGTAATTGGTGATGTAAGTGACGGAGTTGGTGGAGGTGTAGATGTTATGGTTGGAGTTGCAGATGCTGCAGTTGAGGGATCTGTACTAGAATCATCAGAGTAAACTGCTGATATTCTATAAGTGTAAGTAGTATCAGTTGTCAATCCAGTCAGAGAATACGTAGTAATTATTCTGTTTGTGTTTGCTACTAATGTAAAATAGTTACCAACGCTTAATCTTTGTTCAATTTTGTAACCAATGATAGTTTTTCCATAGTTTTGTGTTGGTGCATTCCATGAAAGGTTGATCTGAGTTGGAGAGACTGCTGTAGCAGTTAGATCCGTTGGTGTTTTTGTTGGAATTGGTGTCATTGCATGAGCAACACTTGGTGCAATAGCCCAAATTCCAGTCATAACAATAAAGACAGTAATAAGGACAAAAAATTGATTAAATTTCATTCATCATGTATTTTATGAGGTTAAATAAATTGATCACGATTCAGACGTCTATTGTCTTGAATTGAACGTTAAGTTCTTGTCCTTTACATTTTGGACATCTTTCACATATACAAATGACGTTTGAATTGTGATTATGTGTAAACTGGCTTTACAAGATCAGCTATATCATTCCAACAGCGTGCAATCCTATCAAAGGAATATACAATATCAAACAGATCAATTGAGGTCTGTTTTTTTGTCTCAAGTAAGGAACGAATCTCGGAAATTTTCTTATGGTATTTCCTATGAAGCGTTATAGCTTCAATTGCAAGCGATCTATTATGACTAATGAATGCCTCAATTGACTTTTCATGAATTTTTTCAATTTCCTTTGCAACATCATAGATCTTTTTGATTTCAGCTGGCATTAATGATAAACCTGTAAGCGAGTTGGCAAGATCTACTATAGTATCACCTGCAGCTTCAAGAAGATTTGCTGCGATTCTGTAATCTAAAATATCAATATTTTCAAGATTTAATGCGTGGGCAAGTTTCTTGTCAACCATAGTACTTCGAATCAATCTTACAAGTAGGAAATATTGTCTATCTATTTCGTCATCACGGTTTACCATTGTTTGCAGTACAGTCTTGTCACCAGATGTCAATGTGTTTAATGTATCACGAAACATTCCAAGGGCAATTGAGCTCATACGTTTTAGAATTTTTTCTGGACTAAGTGTAGTTGCATCCAACAAAAAATGCACATTTACATTTGCCGAGTCTTCGTCAACAATTTCCATGCCAACCAATCTACGCATTGACGTTCTGATCTTTTCTCTGTCTTCAATTGAAATGGTTGATTTGCCCTTGATCTTGATTATATCATATCCAAGAAGATAGGCACCTGTGATATCTGCAATAACATTTTCTTCTTTTGAAACAGGATATGATATTGTTACTTCCTTTGGTTGTCTGATGTCTCCTGATGGAGTAATGGAAAGACTGTCTGAACCAGTTTCTATTTCAACTTCATCACTTTTTTCTAACTTGTTTGCATCAATCCATTCTTTTGGTAGTGAAACCAGAATACTGCTACCAATTTTTTGTAGGCGCCGAATAAATTTAGTCAGTTTAAATCAATATAAATAATTTAATCATCATTTTTATATTTTACTCAAATTTAAATTTAATCATGCAGGCAATAGCCTTCTGTCCAGGTCATATTACCGGTTTTTTCAAAGCTGAGATGGAAGAGAAAAGACCTGAGCTTCAAGGTTCTATTGGAGCAGGATTCTGTATAAAGGAAGGTGTTACTACGCGTGTCAACGTTTCAAGTTCTGAAAGACCTAGTTTTAAAATAAAAGTTACAGGATATCAATCAGATAACACCCAAGTCTCTGAGTTTGTAATTGGTGAATTTTTCAATCTTGTAAAAGAAAATTATTTTGTGGATGTTGAGCATCAAATTGAAATTCCAGTTGGTTATGGACTTGGCTCAAGTGGTGCTGTTGCACTAAGCTTGGCATTTGCATTAAACAAAGCATTACAAACAAATCTTTCTAGAACCCAGATTGGACAGATAGCTCACAAAGCAGAAATTTTTTGTAAAACTGGTCTTGGGACTGTTTTATCTTCATACCATGGAGGTTTTGAGATTAGAACAAAACAAGGTGCACCAGGCATTGGATCACTAAGAAAAATTCATATTGATTCTTCAGCAATAATGATATGTTTTTCCCCTATTTCAACTAAAAAATTCATTAAAAATGATCTTTCAAAAATAAATGGCCTTGGTGGAAAGATGGTGAATAAGCTAATCAGATCAAGAGATTATCAGGAATTTTTAGACATGTCTTTGGAATTTGCAAAATATGTTAATGTGATTACACCAAAGATGTATACTGTAATTAAAGATCTTCAAAAAAATGGTTTCAAATGTGGTGTTGCAATGTTTGGAGAAACTGTCTTTACTTTAATTCCCAAATCAAAAGAAGAACTAGTGATTAAGATTTTGAAAAAATATAATGACGGTATTATGATCAAATCAAGTATTGATACTAGCGGAGCAAGGGTTTCTTAGTGTTAATTCCAAAATCACATCCTAGGGCTGCATCCCTACATATCAGAGAAAAACTAGTTTCAGGATACAAGTCAGGTTTGGTAGTAGAAGAAGGTCTTTTGGCTCATGGAAGAGGTGAAATGTTTGACTATCTCATAGGGGAAAAGACCTCAAAATATGCCCTTAAAGCCATAAAAGCTGCTTCAGAAGCCCTTATTTTGGCAAAATGGCCTGTCATATCTGTAAATGGGAACTTTGCTGCCTTATGTCCAAAAGAGATTATTCAGCTTGCAAAGATAGTTGATGCAAAAATCGAGGTCAATTTGTTCTATGGGACTGAAAAAAGAAAGAAAAACATTGCAAATGTACTGAAAAAAAATGGTGCAAAGGAGATCTTGGGATTAGATCCCAAATACTCTAGAACAATTCCAAAGATAGATAGTGCAAGAAGAATTGTTGATGAGCGCGGAATATTTTCTGCAGATGTTGTTTTGGTACCACTTGAAGATGGTGACAGGACAATCGCATTAAAAAAATCTAGAAAAAAAATAATCACATTTGATCTAAACCCCCTATCTAGAACTGCACAAACGGCTGATATCACAATTGTAGACAATGTTATTCGTGGAATGAAAATTCTAATTGATTATTCTAAACAAAACATAAAGAAAAAAAATCTTTCAAAAACTAGATTTGACAACAAGAAAAACCTGTTAGAATCAATCAATTTAGTGAAAAAAAATCTCTGGAGAATGTCTCATGCCTAAATCTGTAAGAGACATTCTATCAATGAAAAATTCTAGAAAAATCACAGTTCTTACTGCGTATGATTATACCGCAGCTCAGCTTTGTGACAAGGCAGGTATTGACATCTTGCTTGTTGGAGACAGTGGTGGAATGGTTATGTTAGGTTATGAAAACACAATCCCAGTAACAATGGAGCAGATGTGTTTTTTTACAGAAGCTGTTTCAAGAGGGAGGCAAAATGCAATGCTTGTTGCTGATTTGCCATTCATGTCATATCAAGCAAGTAAATCTCAGGCAATAGAAAATTCTGGCAAGTTGATAAAAGCAGGAGCAGACGCAGTCAAGCTAGAAGGCGGCCTTGAGGTAAAAGATACCGTGAGAGCAATAGTCGAAGTTGGCATTCCTGTAATGGGGCATATTGGATTTCAACCTCAAACTACCACTCTACAAGAAGGCTACAAGGTTCAGGCAAAGACTAAAGATGCTGCAGTAAAGCTAATCGAGGCTGCAAAAATACTTGAGAAAGCTGGGGCCTTTAGCATAGCTTTGGAAATGGTAACAAAAGAAGTATCGAAGATTATTTCAAATTCCATAAAAATTCCAACAATAGGAATTGGATCTGGGCCAGATTGTGATGGTCAAGTGCTTGTATTTCATGATGTATTAGGATTATATGAAAAAATAAAACCAAAGTTTGCCAAAAGATATCTTGAGCTTTCTGGTGAAATTGTAAAGGCTGTTACATCTTACAAAAATGATGTAGTTTCCGGCAAGTTTCCAGCTAATGAACACTCTTTTTCTATGGACAAATCTGAGCTTGAAAGGTTGAAAAAAGAAATTGGATAAGCATCCATCACTTGATATTGTAGGCTCTGATGGTACAGAATTTGCCGGAAAAAAAATTGTTTTGTGTATTTCGGGAAGTGTTGCTGCATACAAGGCAATTGAATTAGCAAGACTGTTTATGCGACATGGTGCAGATGTTATCTGTGTTGCAAGTAAGGCTGCAACAAACCTAATCAAGCCAAGCTATTTCAAGTGGGCAACAGGAAATGAAGTTATTACACAACTTACCGGCGAACTTGAGCACATCAAGGTTGCAGATTACAAACAATCTGATTTAATTGTTGTATATCCTTGTACTGCAAACACACTTGGGAAATTAGCAAATGGAATTGATGACACACCAATATCTACTGTTTTAAGTGTTGGATTAGGTTCCAAGATACCAATCATTATTGCACTTGCCATGCATGAGGCAATGTATGAAAATCCTGCAGTAGCAAAAAATATAGAATTTCTCAAAAAGAAAATTGATTTTATTGCACCAAGCTTTGTTGAGGGCAAGGCAAAAGCTGCTGAACCTGACGAGGTACTTGATTTTGTTCTCAAAAAGCTTGGTTCTTCGTCTATTTTGAGAGGAAAAAAGGTGCTCATGACTGCAGGTCCTACCATTGAATACATCGATCCAGTACGTGTTATTACAAATCAGAGCTCTGGCAAGACTGGTGTGTTGTTGGCGTCAGAGCTTGTTTCTACTGGTGCCAAAGTCACTTTCATTTATGGACCAGGAATAGAAGCCTCACCTAAAGGTGCCAAAGTCATTAGAGTTGAAACAAGTCGAGAAATGTCAGATGTTGTTAGAAAAGAGATGAAACAGAAATTCGATATTGTGATTTTGGCTGCAGCAGTTTCTGATTACACTTTAGAAAAACCAAGTAAGACGAAGATCAAGAGTGATCTTCATAGGATTGTCCTAAAATTAAAACGAGTTCCAAAAATCATAAATCAAATTAAAAAAATTCAAAAAGATGTTTTTCTTGTAGGGTTTAAGGCAGAAACCAATATCTCTAAAGAGAAATTGATCAGTCTTGCAAGAAAAAAGTTAAAGGAATCAAATGCTGAACTTATAATTGTTAACGACATAGGATTAGAAAAATATAAGAAAAATCCAAATTACAATAATATAATTATTGTAGATTCAAAAAAAATAATTCAATCTGGTTGGAAAAAGAAATCAGAGATTGTTAGATTTATTAGAAAAGAGATTGAAAGACAAATATCAACCTGAAGTAATTTCTATTGCATATTTTTGCTATATAAAAGGAATAATTTGTTCGTAAAAATGGTCTAGTTTTAGATCACAATCAAATCTTTTGTAAACTTGTGCATGATATCTACCTTATTGTTTACTATAACAGAATCTTCAATTCTTACACCAAACTTTTTTGGAAGATATATTCCGGGTTCCACAGTTATTGCCATATTTTTTTCGAGATTTGTCTTGCTTAACGGACTCAAATATGGCATCTCATGAACCTCTAATCCAATTCCATGACCAGTAGAATGAATAAAATATTTTCCATATCCTTTTTTTGAAATTATTTTTCTACAAACATCATCTATTGATTTACAAGAAGCTTTTGGTTTGACAGCTTTAAGACCAGCTTCTTGTGATTGTTTTACAATTTCATAGACTTGTTTTGCCTCAGCTGAAATAAAACCTAGTCCGAATGTTCTTGTCGCATCAGAGATGTATCCCCTATATCGTAGGGTAAGATCAACTACAATCATGTCACCACTTGCAAATTTTCTTTTTGTCACCTGTGCATGTGGCAATGCACTATTTGGTCCACCAGCTATTATCAAAGGATTAAGAGTTGATTTGTATCCAGTTGCAAATGCTTCTTTTTCCATTGCATATGACATCAAGATTGTTTGAAGCTCAGACTCTGACTGTCCTATTTTGATTTCATCAACACAAAGCTCATACATTTTATCCAAGATTGAAGATGCTTTTCTTATAATGCTAATTTCGTTCAGATCCTTTACCTCCCTTGCACTATAAAACGGCGCTGTAGTTGATTTTACACTAGAAAGGGATTTTTTGAGTGTCTGGATAACATCATAATTGTTGCTATCGGTACAAACCTTCTTGCCCTTTAGTAGTCCAATAAGAGTAGAAAGCGAGCCTTTGCCACGCTCCGATTTTACTATCTTACAGTCAATTGATTCTTCCTTCGCACGTCCCATCTCTAGTTCCGGAGATACAATGGTAATACCATTTTTGTCTAGTATTCCTATCGCTTCACCCCAAAAACCAGTCATGTAATAGAGGTTTTCAGGCTCAAACGCCACTATACTATCACAGTCTATTTTGTTACAAATTTTCAGAAGGTTTTGTCTGCGTTTTTGCAATACACAAAATCTACAAATTCTCAATTTATGTTTGCTGGAAGGTTTAGATATCCGAAAACAAGTGATTTTTCGTGGAAGAAAAAAAGAAGATTGTTGCATTATTATCAGGTGGTCTTGACAGTCGACTAGCTATCAAGATGATGCAAAAGCAAGGATTTGAGGTAGAAGCAGTAGCGATCAAAACTCCATTTTGTGATTTTGATTGTGGAAGAGGATGTGGTTTTGAAATACGAGAGACTGCAGATAATCTAGGTGTAAATCTAAAGACAGTATATCTTGGAGATGAATATATCGAGATGCTAAAGCATCCAAAGCATGGGTTTGGATCTGGAATGAATCCATGTATTGATTGCAGGGCAATGATGTTTGAGGCCGGAAAAAAACATATGGAAGAAATCGGAGCCGAGTTTATAATTTCAGGTGAAGTTTTAGGTCAAAGACCAATGAGCCAACACGGTCCAGCTCTTAGAACAATTGAAAAAGAGTCTGGCCTTGAAGGAAAAATAGTAAGACCACTTTCAGCAGCTTTGCTTCCACCTACAGAACCAGAACTAAACGGTTTGATAAAAAGAGAAGATCTTGGAAAGATAAGGGGTCGATCAAGAAAGGATCAATTAAGGATGGCACAAGAATTTGGAATTGAAAATCCACCAAATGCAGGTGGCGGTTGTCTTTTAACAGATCCAAAATTTGCCATTAGGGCAAAAGATCTTTTCAAACATGTACAAACACCAACTACTAATGATATTGATCTATTAAAAATTGGAAGACATTTCAGATTTGATGAGAAAACGAAATTCATTGTTGGAAGAAACCAAGATGAAAACGAAATGCTAAAAGCTTTAGCATTAGATGGCGATATGTTACTTGAAACAAAAGATCATGTAGGTCCTATTTCATTAATCCGAGGAGAAATTTCTCAAAACTTTTTGGAATTAGCTACAGCTATTACACTACGATATTCTGATGCACCAAAAGATGTCCCAAGTGTTGTGGTATCACAGAAAAAGGACGTAAAGTCAGAAATTTCAGTAATGCCAGTTAACGAGTCTTCTTATCTGCAGTACAGAATTTAGTCGTGCAAGCTAGTCTGTGAAATGCAATTGACTAGCAAGACTTTTTGAGGGAGTACTTCGCATCTACTTTGTATGCAGACCCAAAAGGCACCCACTTACTTGAAAGCCATCACACTAAGAGACACTAGTGATGTGCATTCCGTAAAAGAGGATATTAAAAAGAACATGATTTTGGTGTTAAGGGTAACCCCACTTGCACAAAAAAATGTAGATGAGTTAAGAAAAGTAGTAGAAGAAATTTATGCCATTGCAAAAACTCATGACGCAGACATTGCAAGACTAGGAGAAGAAAGAATTATTGTTACTCCTCCAGGTGTTAAGATCTGGAAAGCAGAGTACGATCTAAAGTAGTCTTATTCCTTCTTGTACTTGAGGACAAACAGTTGTGATTCTAAACATTCTGTGAATTGATGCAGAAAGATTTTCACATTTTCTTCTTTCGCCGTGATTTACAATTACTCTTCGTAGTTTTGGTCGCAGTTTGTGTACATATGACATCAGTTGGTTGTAATCACTGTGACCACTAAATCCATCAAGTTTTTCTGTAGAACAGTTTATGTTAATTACTTCTATTTTTCCTTCTTTTCCAACAACTGAAACTTGTCTTGAACCATCAAGCACTCTTCTTCCGAGGGTTCCATTAACCTGATATGAAACAAACAAAATTTTATTTTTCTGAATGGGTGCAATGTTTTTGAAATATTCCAAGACTGGCCCTCCTTCAAGCATTCCAGATGTTGCAATGATAATACATGGGCCTTCACGTAGTGGTTCTTCTCTTGCATCAGCATGTTCAATATTTGTGAAATATTCAGAATCAAATGGATTATCATCTGTTTCCAAAATCTTTTGTCGTAATTCACGTGCAAGATATTCTGGATAAGCCTCATGAATTGATGTTGCTTCTTGGATCATTCCTTCCATAAATACAGGAGATTCTACTATTTGCCCTGACTTCATGTATTGATCTATTACCATCATAAGTTCCTGTGCACGGCCAACTGCCGGTATTGGAATTAGTACCTTACCACCATTTCTTAGCGTTTCATTTACCGATTTGATAAATGCGGCCTCTACCTCTTCTCGCGATGGCTGTATGTCCTCTTTTGCACCATAGGTACTTTCTATCAGAAGAGTTTCAACACGTGGGAAGTTCCAAGAGGCACTTTCAAGAAGCATCGTTTTGCCATACTTTAGATCTCCAGTATAGACAAAATTATGATCACCATTTCCTATGTGAAAGTGACACGAAGCAGAACCCAAGATATGACCTGCGTTGGAAAGAACAAGTTTGATGTCTGGAGAAATGTCTGTTACAGTTCCATATGGAAGTGTTATTGTTTGCTTCATGACCTGCTTGACATCTCTTTCAGAATATAGTGGAACTCTGCCTTGGGCGGCAGCAACTTTGATTGCATCAAGCTGAATTAGATTCATCATTGGTAAAGTTGGTTCAGAACAATAGACAGGTCCCTTGTAGCCATATTTGAAAAGTGCAGGTAAGAATCCAGTATGATCAAGATGTGCATGACTGATTACAATTGCATCAAGTTCATCTAGTGTGATATTAGTCCAATCAAGTCTTGGATATGCTTCTTGGGCATTTCTGGTACCTGGATTGACACCACAGTCTATCAAAATTTTGCTTTCATGTGTTGTCAAAAGCATACAAGATCTACCAACTTGACTAAATCCGCCCAATGTAAGAAGAGAAACTTCGGCATCTTCTGAAAGTTTTGGTCTGAAAATTTCTTCCCCAACTTGTTTGAGGTGCTTACTTCTCTCCGAAGATGAAATCTTTAGGTTATAGTTTATGGTTTGTATTGTTTGTGATTGATTTGCAGTAGCTTTTCTTATTCGCAGTCTCCAACCTATCTTTTCAACAACATCAGCCATGTTGAATGTTTCAGTATTATACAAAAGCCAAGGTCGCTTTACTTCAAGTGTTACCTCGCCTATTGCAGTATCAAAAAATGTGCCACGCAAATCTGCATCTTTCGGCATTGATTGAGTAAGAATCTGTCTTGCTTCTTCCTCAGATTTTCGTATAGATTCTTCTGTTCTCACAACGATTCTCTTTTTTATCACATTTACCATGTTTGAGATTACTTCGTTGTGTTCCATCAGATAACGGGGTTTTCTTGTATAGATTGCAATTCTTGGGCCCTCATAATCTATTTTGGTAACATCAGCTTCTTTTGGGATACTTTGCAGTATTGTACCCATTATGTTTGTGGATGGCGATATTTCACGTTGTTGTTGTTTTCTTTGCAATTAAAATTCACTAAAGTGTAATGATGGCTTTCTTCTGCTCTTTTGTCAAGAGTCTATATCCATTCTTGTCTATGATTGCGACGTTTATTCCGTCACCAGTTCCAATGTTTCTTGTTATTGCAGCTTTTACAGCTCGTAAAGCAATTATCTTTCCTTCCTCTACATTAAGTCCATCACGATGCTCATTTTCTAAAAGACCGTATGCAACTGGAGAACCGCTTCCTGTTGTCACAAAGGTTTTCTTTTCGAGGGAGCCAAACATATCTATGTTGTATAGTGATGGTCCTAGATTGTCATATCCGCCAACAAGTATGTCTGCGATAAATGGATAGTATCTGTTCTGGAAGAATATCAGCGAGGCAAGTTTTGCAATAGACTTTATCGGAAGATATTCTTGTTTTTCTATTCTGTGTATATTAGAATGGTATCTTAGCATGTCAGTAACGTTTTGCGCATCTGCAACACCGCCAGCAATCGTCATTCCTGCATGCTTGTCAATTTGCTGTATTTTCATGGTGTTATTATTTGCGATGAAATAACCTGCGCTTGCTCTCATGTCTGCACACAATACTACACCGTCGGTACAGGAAATTCCTACCGTAGTTGTTCCATGTAATGTGTGTTGTTCAACATAGTCTGACAAATAACATTCTCCTTAACTTAAGATACTTAGACTAGGAAAACACCCGTTTAAATAACTTTGTGTTGAGCAAAACGGGAGATTGATAAATAATGAGATTTCATCAAAAATCTATGCCTTCTCATGTAATGGAGCTTCCAAGAAAAATAGTCATCGGAGAAAATAATATTGGTGATATTGGAAAGTTTATAGCTGATCTAGCTAATCCAAAAAAGGTTTCAGTTGTCTCTGGCGATCATGTAAAAAAAATAACATACAAAAAAGTTGCAAATTCATTTGCTTCTTCTAAAATAAAAAACGTCTGGCATACAAGTATAAGTAATGACGTAAAATCTGTACAAAAAGTTCTAAATGAAATTAGGAAAGATCATAGTGATTTGATAATAGGAATTGGTGGAGGAAGATCGGTAGATATTGCAAAAATGGCAGCAGTTACTTTGAAAAAGTCTTTTGTTAGCATCCCAACTTCAGCATCACATGATGGAATTGCAAGTCCATTTGTTTCTATACGTGGAGAAAAACCATATTCCGTTATTGCAACAGCCCCACTTGGAGTCTTTGTTGATATTAAGATCCTAGAGAAAGCGCCAAAAAGACTTCTAGCTAGTGGATGCGGAGATTTGATGGCCAAAGTTACTGCAGTTAGAGACTGGGAGCTTGCAAGAGATAATGTTGGAGAATATTTTGGAACCTATGCTGCAAATCTTGCTTCAATGAGTGCAAAAATTGTAATTGAAAATTCAAAGAATTTCAAAAAAAGACCAGATGTTAGAATGATAGTAGAAGCTTTGATCAGTTCTGGTGTTGCTGCCTGTATTGCTGGAAGTAGCAGACCCTGTTCTGGTGCAGAACATCTCTTCTCTCATGCTATTGATTATCTAGAGTCTGGTGTTGGATTACATGGAGAAAAATGTGGTATAGGATCTATCTTGATTGCGAAGCTGCAAGGTCAAGACTGGAAAAAAATTGTTCAAATGCTAAAAAACGTAGGAGCCCCAACTACCGCAAAACAAATTGGTCTAAAACCAGAAATTCTTGCAAAAGCTCTTACTATTGCTCAATCACTCAGACCTGAACGATATACTATTTTAAACCAAGTAAAAATGACTGAAGAAAAAGCTATTGCGCTAGCAAAAAGTACTGGTGTTTTGTAAATTTAGGCAGCCTTTGGTTGTACTGGTTTTTCTTCCGATTTTGCTTCAGCGGATTTGGCTTCTGGTTTTTCAGCTTTCTTGTTGTTGTACGTTTCAATATAGTTGATCTTTTCTAGATTATTTACAAACTTGAAAATGTCATTTGCTATAATGCGTTTTATTGTACTTAGTCCTTCTGCCATAAGTATCTCGTCTGGCATTGCAACATTAAGTTCTGAGCCTTTTACTTCAAATTTCAGCTTTGAATCATCAACAGGTATGTTTCTCTTTAAGAGACCCATTATCTTTTCTTCATCAGTGTTAAGAGATTTTATCACATTAACATCGTAAAGTATTGTCTTTCCAGCAAATCTATGATTGAAATCAACTTGAACTCTACCAGATCCAATAAATCTAATAATTCCTGTTCTTTCATCAATTTCTATTGTATCACCAACTGAAACTTTTTCGGCGTCATCACCAAGTTTTCGAAGTGGAATCATGCGAACTTTAGCAGGATCTCTTGCTCCAAATCCCTTCTCTGGTGGTACCTCTACAGTTAGCTTGTCGCCAGCATTGGTGTTAAATAATGCATCATCTAATCCTTTGAGAACCCATGATTCTCCAACTGAAATGAGTCTTGGTTGATATCTTCTATTAGCGTCATGAATTGAATTTGTTTTGGCATCAGTTTCTCTAGTTGTTTCAAAAACTTCGTTAGTATCTTTTACCTTTGCGGTGTAATCCACTAAAACTAGTGTACCTTTTTGGAAAGTCAATGTGATCGGTGCTTGGAATTCCTTATATTAAGTTAACATGAGTTTAAAGCGCTTTTAGTTTTTCTTCAGCTACTTTGAGTGCTTCTGGGTTTGTCTTGTATCCCATCATATCAAGAGTTGAGGAGATTGCAGAGATTGTTCTCATGACATGATATTTGTGAACTTCACCCATGCATCCTACTCGAAATACTTTTCCTTTTAACTCACCAAATCCGCCTGCAACAAGGACCCGGAATTTTTCTGAAAGTGTTGATCTAAATGTTTTGTCTTCTAGTCCTTGCAGATAGTTTAGTGCAATTACAACAGTAGATCTAGCATCTTGTTTTGCAAATGGACTAAGACCCATTGCACTAAGACCGGAATAAAATGCATCAGAGCAGACTCTATGTCTTTTTATTCTTGCCTCCATTCCCTCTTCTAGAATAATGTCAAGTGCTTCTCTGAATGCATAAAGTAATGGGAGTGCTGGCGTAAATGGTGTCTCTTTTGTATCATCATAATATTTGAAGTATCTTGCCAAGTTAAAGTAGAAAGTTGGGGGTGGATTTGCAATCATGTATTTTTTTGCTTTTGGACTAATTGATATTGGTGAAATTCCAGGAGGTGCAGCCATTGCCTTTTGTCCTGCTGCAATACAGACATCTATTCCCCATTTGTCTACAGGTAATTCTTCGCCGCCTAGTATTGAGACAGCATCAACTACAAAGTATGAGTCATTTCTTGAGGTAAGTTTCGAGATCTTATCCAAGTATCTCACTTGTGTTCCTGTAGATGTCTCATTATAGACTACATAGAATGCCTTTACGTCCTTGTTGTTATCAAAGGCCTCTTTTACTTGATCAAAAGTTGCATTTTCTCCAAAAGGAGTTGTAAGTCTGATGACGTTTGCTCCTTGCCATTCTAGCATTGTAGCTAGTCTACTGCTAAATTCTCCGTTTACAGGAATTATTACTTTATCTCCTTTTTTTATTAGATTTACAACTGATGCTTCTACTGCTCCAGTTCCTGACGCAGTTAATGCAACAATGTCATGTGAGGTTTGAAAGACCTTTTGTGTTTTTTCTATAACATCAGTGTATAACTTAACAAAATCTTTGCTCCTGTGATTTATTGTAGGAGTAAACATTGCACGGGTAACTCTTTCGGGAACGTTTGTTGGCCCAGGCAACATAACCAAATATTCCAAATAAATTCTCCAATCTTAACGATTAGGAACCACTATTTATAATTACAGAATTTTTGAGAGTCGTCTTTCTGCATCTATTTTTAATAATACGTTTTTAGTTCCTTCTGGCACAAGTTCCATCCAGTTTTTTCCCATTGCCATCATTTCACGAATATTGGTTCCAGAGATTACTTCCCTTTGTAATAGAGGTACTGAAATAATCTTAATTCCACGTTTTTGATAAAGTGTTATTGTAAAATTATCATTTGAGAATACCACATCATACTTTGGTACAATAGAATCAACATGATGTGTCCACTTTGCATGATCATTTACATCTGGAATGTAAAATATCCTAACTCTGTTTAAGACAGATTTATCTAAAGAAGATAATATCATTTCCTTTCTTTCATCAGCAGAAAATGGATTTCTTTTTTCATTGTTTTTATTTGAGCTGCCTATACCTATCCAAAGATTCTCTACTTGAGAGAGTCCAAAATTTACTGCTATAAGATGTCCTTTATGAAAAGGTTGGAACCTACCAATTAAAAGACCATTCATAATAAAAATTGATTTTAATTCTTTAAAAAACTATCATTACTTATACGGCTAGGCGATTCAATTGTTTATGGAACCACTAAAAATAGACGGGTCATACGGTGAAGGCGGCGGACAAATAATTCGAACTGCGGTAACACTTTCATCAATAACTGGAACACCGGTAGAAATTGAAAACATACGTAAGGGCAGAGATGTTTCCGGTTTAAGACCACAGCATATTACTGGAATTAAAATTCTTGCAAAAATTTGTAATGCTAAAGTAGATGGATTACATGTTGGATCAACTATGCTCAGATATTTCCCTTCCACGATTAATGATGCTATTTTAAACGAAAATGTTGGAACTGCTGGAAGCATTCCATTAATTTTACAAGTTTTAATTCCTGCAGTAGCTATTTCGAAAAAAAATTTAAAATTATCAATAATTGGTGGAACTGATGTTGCTTGGAGTCCAACAAGTAACTATACCAAATTTATTTTACAAGAAGCATATTCTAGAATTGGAATTAATTTTTCTATGAATATCAAAAAACGCGGATATTACCCAAAAGGCGGTGGACTTATAGATGTACAAGTATTACCTTATGAAAAAATCAAACCTGTTTCTCTACTAAAAAGAACTATAAAAAAAGTAAAACTTCTTTGTTCATATTCTATGATCTCAAAAGAATCAGTTGAAAATGAGGTAATTGAAGCCAAAAATATTCTTGAAAGCAAAGGTTTGTCTTGCGATTATGAGATAAAAGAAGAGCGTGCATTGGACAAAGGATGTTCACTCTTGGCTTTTGCGCATGATGACAGCTCGATTATTGGTTCTGATGCGATATATAACAAAGACATGAAAGGAATTGGACAGATTGTGGCAAACAGGTTTTTTGAGTCAGATTTAGGAGTGGATCACTTTCTTTCAGATATGCTTGTGATTCCTTTGGCTTTGATTAATGAGACTTCGGTCTTTAGAGTAAACAAAATTACGAAACACTTAGAGACAAACCTCTTTGTCGCTTCAAAAATTATAAACTGCAAATATGGGATAGGAAAATTAGATGATGGTTTTGAGGTTAGAATAAAAGGAAACTCATATGCCTGAATGCAGTAGTGCTGCCATAAGCAATATAGCTATAGAAACAAAGACCATAATTCTGCCAAGAGAAATTATTTTTGAACGAAGTTTTTGAACTATTTCTGGTAGCATTTCTTTTGATTCAATCTTTTTCTCAATTTCAGTTCGAATTATCCTAACATGAATAGCAAACATCACAAGTAAAGAAATTACAAGAATTATCTTTATTACAAGTATTATTCCATAATTTGTAGAAAACAAGAATTGAGGTCTACTCAGAATGTTAGATGAGCTGTAAAGTCCAGTGGAAATCAAAATTGCTAAGGATGGAATTGCAATCTTGTTAAATTTTCTTCCTACCCGAATCATTATTGCTACTCTTTCTTCTACCGATTCTGAGATTGTCTTCAATAATGGTGCCAAAACAATTCCAATGAAAATTGAGCCTCCTACCCATATAGAAGCAGAAACGAGATGTGCCCACATCAGTATGGCATCCAAAATTGGCATTATCAGTATATTTTATTATTACAAGTAATATCTATTCGGATCCTGAGAAGGTTTTTTAATTCTATAGAACCCGTAGCTGTTGAATTGGTCAGTAGAGGTCGAGTTGTTATATTTAGTGCATTTGCTGGATTGGGAGTTTTGATGCTTTCTTTAGTTTTATTTGCAAACTCGGGTCAAGATACTCTCAAACAAATAAACATAGATTTGGCTGGCGTAAAGTTAATTGATGTAGACAAGATAAACAATCGAGCTCATCTTGAAGTATTGTTTAATGTAACAAATCCTACTACTATAACATCCACCATTCCTTCTATCAATTATGATTTGTTTGTAAATGGTAAGCATCTTGGAAGTGGTCATTATAGTACTGAGGACATTGCCATGGCTGGAAGAGCGCCACTGTTCCCCAGTAGCACAGTGACATTTACCAATACGTTTGAACTTGTGGATACTGATCAAATTTCTAATGAATACCAATCCATCATAAATGGTCAGCCAGTTAGCTACAAGGTAACAGGTCAGGTAACCGTAGAGTCGGCGTGGACTCTAATTACAAGAGATTTTGAATCTACATTTGGCTAGTTTAGACCCAGCTGGTCTTTGTTTTTGGTTTTATTTTAACAAAGGGCGCTTCTCCCTCTTTCCAAGGATTATCTCTAACCCATGAAAATTTTTTATAAAAAATTTCATACAACTGCTTGTATTCTGATCCCTTTTCAATAAATTCTGTCGTTCCCTGTACGATTACAGCCTTATGTTTTCCAGACATGTAAATGTCTACAGTTATTGCTATTTTGTTATTTTTTTTAAGATTGGAATATTTTTTTGTATTATAATCTGTTGCCAGATAGAAAAAACCATCTTCAAAATAATATGTAACTGGAGTAACATGTGGTATGTTATCATGAGAGGTTGCTATTCTACATGCTTCATTATTTTGTAAAAATTCAATTTCCTTTTGAGTAAATTTGGGCACTGATACTAAACATAAAATTATAGAATAAAAACAGATGGGCCGAGAGAGATTTGAACTCTCGACCACCGCCGTGTCAGGGCGGTATCCTAACCAACTAGACGATCGGCCCGTTAAAATACGACTCTTCTTGTAGGCGTTATTAACGTTTAATTTGAGAAAACAAGAATAATATGCATTGTTACTGGTGGGTGTTTGATGAATGAAGAATTCTCCCAAGATGAAAAAAACGGTTTTTACAAAGCAGTTTTTTCAAGACGTGATGTGAGATCTCATTTTATACCAAAGCCAATTGATGATAAGACTCTGTCTAAAATTCTAAATGCGGCGCATCATGCACCATCTGTCGGTTTTTCTCAGCCATGGAACTTTATTCTGATAAAAGATGTTGAGACCAGAAAGAAAGTAAAAAAATCGTTTGATAATGAAAGAAAACGCTCTGCAACTCTTGTCGAGGATCCAAAGAAGACAAAATATCTTTCCTTAAGGTTAGAAGGAATTTTGTCTTCGGCAATAAATGTCTGTGTAACATATGATCCTACGAAATTTGGTCCCTTTGTAATAGGAAGATCAAGTATTCCTGAAACCGGAATTTACAGTGTATGTTGTGCGATACAAAATCTTTGGCTTGCCGCAAGAACAGAAGGCATTGGGCTTGGTTGGGTCAGCATACTTTCAAATGATGATCTGAAAAAAATTCTTGAAATACCAGAACATGTTGTTCCCATTGCATACTTGTGTCTGGGTCATGTTTCAAAGTTTGCAGAAAAACCAGATCTAGAAGCAGCTGGTTGGCTTCCACGACTTGATTTGAAAGATGTTGTATTTTATGAAAAATGGAACAGTCTGAATGATCCAACCTGGAATCAAATCAGACAGATGATAGTTTCAAATCTTGATTACGCTTAAATTGTTAACAAGACTGATTTTTTCTGGGCTCGTAGCGCAGAGTCTTATTGACGCGCAACATGGATAGCGCAGTAGCCTCCTAAGTTACAGGTCGAGGGATCGAAGCCCTCCGAGCCCGCTTTATTACAGTATTAGATGAAATTATGAAAACTTTCTTAGGTTGTAGTTGGAGCAGTTGTAGCATAAACTGTTTTGAAGATGTCAACAGTGTAATCTCCCTGGAAAATATTAATCACGTTATTACCATCTACAGATTTAATTCTAAAATAGTGTTCGTATGAACCATCACTTTTCATATCTACTTGGGCAAAATAAACTGGTTTACCATTTTGATAAATCTGAACTACTACTGGATATCCTGGTACAGCGTCTGTTACTTTGCCCCAAACACAACCAAATGGAAGTTTGTTATCAGCTGGAATATGCATGTATACTATTGATTTTTCTAATTGAATATTGTCATTGGCAATTAATTTTGGATCCCATTGGACTCCTTGTGATACAGAGCTTAGGCTTGGTAATAATAGTAAAATGATTCCTACCGCCATACCAAGCATATACTTCATAAATTCTCTTTTGAAAAAGTTACATATTAAGATGACGCATAATTAATGTATATCAAATGGTACCAGAAGAGAAATTAAATGATGGATGTCGTTGTAATTGCCATTTTGGCGGTGCAGTAAGCTGTCCTGGCTGTAAAGAAAATCACGGAAAGATTAGCTGTTCACATTGTAAATAATTATTTTCTCTTTGAGCTTTCCTTTGCTGCTAGTGCTTTTAGATTTGCAAGCTCTGTCTTGAGGGCTTCTATTTGTACAAGAGTCTGCAGACTAGCAATCTCATTTTTTAGGTTTTCAATCTCACTATCTTTATTTTTTACAATGTTTCGTAATTCATCTAACTCTACACCAAGTGCGACTTTGGCTTGTTTGATTTGGTTTGAAGTTACCTGTACTGTTTGTTGATGATTATTAGTGTTGACTAGCTTTTTTTTTTCTTCATGACCGTATCCGCCCTTCGTAATATAGTCAGCACTCTTTTGTGCTAACCAACATATTGCAGCAAGAAACCATGCGGCTGCAATGAAGACTATCATAGCAAAGTGTACTGCATCTGGGAGCACAAAGTATAGTGTTGTAAGAGCAGAAGCAAGACAAATAACTACTATGGTAGGAATGTGCCCCATAATTTTATCACACGATTCCTAGAATATAATAGTAATGGAAATTATCAGATCTAAAATACATATTATAAAAAGGAAAGATTTTGCTAGTCGGTACTAGTATCTTTATCGCCTGATCCAAGTTTTGGAACCTCAGACTGCAAAATCTGAATTTTTTGTAAAAGTTCATTTCGTAGATCTCGTGCTACTCGCCTTACCGTTGGTCTTGGAACACCAAGCTCTTCTACCACTTTGGTATAGATATCTTGTTTATCTGTAAGGCCCTTGTCAAGCAACGAGTTTATGGCTTGTTTAATATTTGTGCTTTGAGTAGAGCGATTCACGTTTTGTATTTTTCAGATCTTCTATATAAGACTGTTACTATCTTTTTTGTATTACTTTCATATTTAAAAAAATGGAAAAATTTTGATTACATAAAAGATTTTTCCTAGTTCAAATAAGATTAAATCCAGGTATATAATTTATCAAAAAATAACATGCTGGGCTTTATCTATTGTTATGTTAATTGATTATGGAAATTAAAAGTCTTGGAATTTTTTGATTCATTTTTGTGATAATTAGATTATTTGGTATAATTTCTGCAGTATTAACAGTAGCCTGTATTTACAATGGCAAACCATCTTTAACATAAACAATTGTGAAGAAAGGTTCTTATGATTAAATGACCCAGTTTGAAGAAAATGCCCAAGGCTACAATAGAGACAAATTTTGGCAAGATAGTTTTTGATCTTTTACCAGAACTTGCACCTGAAACGGTAAGAAATTTCACAAAACTTGCAAAGGGCTCCTTCTACGACGGAACGTTATTTCACAGGGTTATTCCAGGATTCATGGTTCAGGGTGGAGATCCAAATACCAAAAAGTCAGATAAAAGTAAGTGGGGTACGGGTGGTCCAGGCCATACTATCAAAGCCGAATTTAGTTCCAAATCACATCTTCGTGGAATAGTCTCTATGGCTCGTGCAATGGATCCTAATAGCGCTGGTTCACAATTTTTCATAGTTACAACAGATAGTACTTTTCTTGATAAACAGTATACCGTCTTTGGCAGAGTGACAGAAGGTATGGATGTAGCAGATAAAATAGTGAATTTGCCACGAGACAAAAATGATTGCCCACATCAGGAAGCAAAAATGCTTCATGTGACAATATCAGAATAGGGATAATGAATTTGAGAAAATTACTTTCAATTTTAATAGTGTCATTGATGCTTTTATCAGTGTCACAAGTTTTTGGTCAGGAATTAACAATGGGACAAAAACCAGTGGAAGACATTAAAATTGTACTTGATGGAAGCGGAACAGCTCATGTGACACATTTTGTTAAAGGTAACAATGCAGTAGCAATTCAGGTAATTGCAGTAAAAGGAAACATGACAAACTTTTCTGTAACGGATCAAAATGGCAGTTCTGTACAATATTTCAGTGTAGCCACAGCTCAAAAATCAGTATTGTTTCCTCCCACATCAAGAAATTTGACTATAATCAAATATGATCTAACAAATGTTGTATCTCAAATTAATGGTGTTTGGGAATGGAATTATACAGAACCATCAGATGCAGGTTATACAGACTTTTATTTCCCAAAAGGAGATGACACGATTTGGGCCAATCATAGACCAGTTTATCTTGGTGATCATGGACTTCGACAGCATGGCGAGGGTTTTACTTTGGACTATATTATCAATGAACCAATAACTTTACAAAATGTCCAATGGCAAAACAATAATTTCACAGTAGGTATACGAACTCTTTCAGATTTGGGTCCTCATACATTTGACCAATCAGCAAAAGCCTATGCATTTGACATCAATAAACCACATTCATTTGTAACGGTAATAATGCCACAGGAGCTTTTATGGGGACCATATCAAGGAAAGATTAACGGTAACGGCACTTTAACTGACACATTTTACAATAATGGAACTCATGCTTGGATTGGATTACATCCATCCAAGTCTGGCACAATTCAGTTAACAGGTACAACTGCAATTCCTGAATTTCCATTGTTTGTGCCGTTGGTCATAGGGATCACCGCTGTAATTGCATTACAGTTTAGAAACCGCTTAAATTTCAACTAGATTATTAGGAGTATTCCATAAATGGATTTTATGCAATGTGGTTGTCATTGTATAAAGTGTGGAAGTATTGATCTGAAATCAGAACAGGTAAGCGAGATCGAAAGTGATGGGTATTTTGACATGCACCACACATGTAGAAGATGTAATGTTCATTTTGACCACTTGGAAGGAGATGTATTTGATTCCTGCAAAATTTGTGGTTACAAGTCTAGCTGAACTGTATTATTATCTTGTTTGAGTAATAGCTACGCTTTTCTCGCATGTCTTTCTGTATTTCTTTTTTCAAGGCCATATTTGCTAGTATCTTTGAAACATCTAATGGCACAGCAGCCCAACCATATTCACGGAGTTGTGCAACAACCTCTGAAACTGTTCTTGGTTGTTCAAAAAAAGAATCCCGTGCTAGTATGTGTATTTTGCTTCTTATCTGATTCCTATCAATAGAAATTGGTTGAACGAATTCAGGTTCATGAATTTCAGCATCTTCAAGTGAACTTAGATAATTTGTTTTTGGTTCATTTAGTGCTTCTCTTAGGATTTCTACTGGTGCATTTGTTCTTTGCTCTTCTGTTTGATTTCTTGCTACAAACCTAGAAAGATTGTATATGACTTCGTCTATGCTTTTATTGTCTATGTAAAAGTCCTTAGATTCTACTTCTATCTCATTTTCACCAAATTTTAGTCTAATTTTGGCCATTTGTATCAATCCATTTGAGTATTTTCATTTATTCTACTAGCTCTAAGTAGCTTAGAAAATAGATCAAAATTTTTACACAAATTATTTGGTTTTTTTTCCTATGTGTGCTAAAAAGGAATTTTTTAGTTGAGATAATATGCAAAAGAACTCTAAGGTAATCATGATAATAGCAATAATAGGCGCGGTTGGTGCTTTTGGGTATATTCAGTATGTTTCTGTCACTCATCTTCATGTAGCCATAGTAGACAGCAAGATTGTAGAAAGAACTAACGATGGTACACTTTACAACATGCAGCTTGAATTTAAGAATCCATCATTAATGATTCTAAATGTAGGAAAAACTGACTTTGTCATATCTGTTGAAGGCCAAGATCTTGGTAGTGGTACACTAGAACCGTCTACAATACCCGCTATGGGAAATACTGTTGAGAAGGCGCCGTTTCTAGCAGATAATGCAATTCTTGATAAATATAACAAAAATGATAATGTTCCATCTGTAAAATTAACTGGAACAACAAAATACGATTTCCTTGTTGCTTCAATTAATATTCCCTTTACATACTATCCTACACAAGACGAAGCTAGCGCATTTATACACGGTACGTAAATCAGCAAAATATGCTGACAGTTTTTGGTTCTGTTGCACTAGATACTATAAGGACACCTTCAAAAATTCTAAAAAACGTACTTGGGGGTGCTGCCACTTATGCAGCAATCTCAGCCAGTTTTTTTGTAAAACCTGGGCTTATTGCAGTAATAGGTCAAGATTTTCCAAAAGGATATTACAATATTTTAAACAAATTTGTTGATTTGAAAGGCGTAGTACGTGCAAATGGAAAAACATTCAGATATGATGGAAGTTATGATGAGACATTAAGCATTAGAACTACAAATAAGACAGAGCTTAATGTTCTTGAGGGCTTTAGACCCATCGTACCAGAAAAGTACAGAAAATCAGAATTTGTTTATCTTGCAAATAATGATCCTATACAGAATACTAAAATCATAAAAGAGTTTGACAGAGTCAAGTTTTCAATGTGTGATACTATTAATTTTTGGATCTCTAGCAAAAGAAATGATGTCATAAAAATGATGGGCGTGGTAGATTCGGTTGTAATAAATGACGAGGAGGCAAAGCTTCTGACTAAAACTCATAACCTCATAACATGTGCCAAAAAAATCATGGAGTGGGGAACAAAATATGTAATTATCAAAAAAGGCGAGCATGGTTCTCTACTTTTTTATGATGATGTAGTTTTCCCATCACCTGCGTTTTCAATGGAAGATATTGTAGATCCTACAGGAGCAGGTGACTCATTTGCAGGTGGCATGATTGGATACATGGCAAACAAGAATAGCACAAAAATCTCAACTATTCGTGAAGCTGCAGTCTATGGAAACATTATGGGATCATTTGCTGTAGAAAAATATGGAGTATATGGTTTAACAAATCTAAAGAGATCACAAATTCAAAAAAGATTCAAAAAATATAGAAATATGGTTAGATTCTAACAAAGGTTATAGATATCAAATTAAAATCAAGATCATGGAAGATAGACTAGAAACAATATTCAAGTTACAAAAGAATTTGGAAAAAATGATGAATTTAGATAGATATCCAAAGAATGTAGAAGAAAAAATTTCTGCTCTTTGTACAGCCATAGTTCATGAGGCAATAGAATTACAAAGAACTACAAACTGGAAGTGGTGGAAAAAACCAACTAATTTTGATCAGGCTGCCGCTCGTGAGGAACTCATAGACATATGGCACTTTGTTATACAAGCTTCTCTTGAATTGAATATGACGCCTGATGATATCTTTAATGAGTATCAAAAGAAAAATAAAATTAATCAAGAACGACAGAAAAACGGTTACTAGATTTTTACTGCAGAATTAATTGAAAGCCTAATTTTGGAAATACTAGTTTCATTAATTTCATCAATAAGTTTTATCTGATTTTGAAATTCAAGAACTTCTGATTTTGTTATGGTCAGTATAGGATCAGGACTAGATGAGCCAATTATTCTTCCTTGACTGTCTACTCCATTTTTATAAAGATTAAGAAGTGAGTGTCCTGGTTTATGTCCAGGTGTATCTTTTCCGCAAAGTAGAATTGTTTCTAAATTTTTATTTGATATTACATGTCTAACCAATGAATCGATTCCTTTATTTTCAGAAAATAGTCTTCCTACAAGAGCAACTTTTGACAACAGATTAGAATTGGCAATTTCTTTTAGCAGATCCATACTTGAAAGAGTGCAAATGGCAAGTGAAGATTTGGGGTTCCCAAAAAATACTTCCTCATTTATAGGAAGAATAATTTTACATATTTCACCAGCAAGGTTTTCTATTAAATTCATGTCTTGACAGCTTTATGCATGGCTTTTGATATTAATTCGAGATCTTGCTTACTTACTAGTGGATGAACTGGTAAGCTTAAAACACTAGATGCAGCCCAGTCTGTAACGTCAAGATTTTGTTTTGTATTATAAAATGGAGTCTTGTGTACAGGAATTGAATAGTAAGCTGTTGCACCAATTCCCTTAGAGTTTAGTTTTTTCATTATTTTGTTCCTGTTTTTAATGGCAATTGTAAAAAGATACCAATTAACCCTCTCACCTTTTCTTTCATGAGGAATTACGATGTCCAAGTCAGACAAAAGTTCAGTAAGAGCTATAGCGTTCTTTTGTCTTTGCTTTAGAAAGCTACCTAGTTTTTTCATTTGTACTTTTGCTATTGCTGCATTAATTTCTGGAAGTCTCAAGTTCAAACCAAGAATTCTTGTATCATAACCATGTAGCATACCATGGTTCCTTATTTTGCGCAATTTTTCAAAAAGGTTTTTATCATTAGTAACTATTGCACCACCTTCACCTGACGTCATTACCTTTGCTGCATACAAACTAAAGCACCCAAGTTTAGAAAATGTACCTGAATGTTTCCCCTTGTAAGTTGTACCAAGTGACTGTGCAGCGTCCTCAATTATTTCTAAATTGTATTTGTTTGCTACCTCAGACAGCTCATTCATGTAAGACATATTTCCATACAAATGAACAGGGATTATTGCCTTGGATTTTTTTGTAATTTTTTTTCTTAAATCATCAGGATCCATAGTATAGTTTTCTTTTAATATATCAACGAAAACAGGTTTTGCTCCAACCGATACTACAGAATTTGCAGTCGCAACAAATGTAAATGATGGAAGAAGCACCTCATCTCCTTGTTTGATGTCAAGTGAATATAGTGCTGCTTGTAGTGCTGCAGTACCAGAATTTACTGCTACTGCATATTTTGATTTAACAAATGAAGAAAGAAGCTTCTCAAATTCTTGTACTCTTTTACCGCCCGAGTTTGCTGCAGATGTAAGAGAGTTTTCCACTAGTACATCTCTTACTTCATTAATTTCTTCTTTGCCGATTATTGGTATATTTATCGGGATTTTCAACTGCAGAAATTATGATTATAAATACTATAATAAACCTCTGGAATTTATTCAAAACCAATTTTTATATTTCAGATGAAAACAATTGAGGTTGAATGAAAGTGCACTTACAAGAAAATGAAGCCGGATACAAGATATTTCTGTATATTTTCTATGCTTGTGCAGTAATAATGGCATCTATCACAGCATTTGGAATCTATGCTATGTTTGAAGAGTGGTTAACTAAAGGCACGTATGTAATGGGAGAGGTTCTTGTAAAAACCGAATTTCCTACTAGTCATTTTGCTAAACTGACAACTTGGTTATTCTTTTCTACTATAGTAGGATGGTATTGCGTAACAAGGATAGGATGGAAGAAAACTACCAGCATTCCATCATGGAGATTGTCTCTTCTTCAGTTGATGTTAGTAGGATTTTCTACAATCTGTCTTTATGAAGCAATTTATAATTTTGTAATTCTTAATGCACAAATTACTGCAGGCATTGTGACTGGAAAGGTACCAGACATAGATTCGTTAACTATTGCATATCCTGATCCAAATAGACCATGGAATCTAATCTTTGCAACAAAGATGTTCCTTGCAGGTTTTATAATAAGCTCACATGCACTCTATCTTAGTACAAGACCAAGGAAACAACATCATGAACTTGATGCGTAACTTTATAGGGTTACAAAGGAAAATTTGACTCGCATTGGATGTTACAGAAAAAATAGCACTTGTGACAAAAGATCCTACTGAAGAAGTAGTAACCAATGAGGAACTTGAAAATCTTTTCAAGACAAATTCACATCCAAAACATTACATTGGATTAGAAATTTCAGGATTCTTACATCTTGGAAGTCTCATACTAACTGGTTTTAAGATCAATGATTTTATCAAGGCAGGAGTAGAGTCTACCGTCTTTTTAGCTGATTGGCACACTTTTATCAATAATAAGCTTGGAGGAGATTGGGAAAAAATTAAGAGTGTTTCTAAATACTATGCAGATGCTTTCAAACTTTTTTGTCCTGGTGTAAAAATAATTCAAGGTTCTGAGCTTTATGAGTTAAGAAAGGAGTATTGGTTAGATCTTGTGAAGTTTGCAAAACACATGTCACTTGAACGTGCTATGAGATCACTTACAATTATGGGAAGAACAGAAAAAGAAAAAATAGACTTGGGTCAGTTGCTTTATCCCCCCATGCAAGCTGTTGACATACATGCCATGGATCTTGACATTGTTCATGCAGGCATGGATCAAAGAAAAATTCACATGCTTGTAAGAGAAATTTTCCCAAAAATGAAATGGAAAGTTCCTGTAGCTGTTCACCATCATATTCTTCCAGGTTTATCAGAACCACAAACTAGTGATGTTAAGGATTCTAGCTTTGCTAGTACTAAAATGAGCAAATCCAAATCAGGATCAGGAATTTTTATTCATGACTCGGATGATGAAATAAAATCGAAGTTCAAAAAAGCTTGGTGCCCAGAAGGAATTGTTGAAAATAATCCGCTTTTAGAGATTTCAAGACATTTGATTTTCCATGAATTTAAGGAAATTACTATAGAGAGACCTTCAAAGTTTGGTGGAAATGTTACATTCACAAGTTATCCACAACTAGAAAAAGAATTTGCAGAAAAGAAATTACATCCTTCTGACCTTAAAGAAACAGTTTCCAGATATATCATAGAGGTTATCAAGCCTATTCGTCAGAAACTTGCCTTAAGTGAAGAGCTTGTTAATGCAATCAAACAAACTACCTAAAGCTCCGGTCTTACTTTCTCTGAGAATAATGAAAGCATTTCAAGTGAACTTGAAAGTCCTATAAAATTCACAATAAAATAACGTATACCAATGTCAACGTATTGTCTTAGATAATCAATTACATCGTCTGGAGTGCCAAGAGCTATACTATCTTTTGAACGTGTAACAAATTCTGCTATGGATTCGTTTTTCTTTTTTAATTTAGATATGATTCGTTTAACTTCATCATTGTCTTTGCCAACCAGTACTCTTAACAAAACAGAGTTTTCAATTTCGTGATGATCACGTTTAATTTTTTTACATTGTGTTTTGAGTATTTCAATTTTATTTTGTAGAATTTCTGGAGTTCCAAATGGGTGATTATACCGTGTAGCGTGTTTTGCTACTACTGCCATGAGTTTTTGACCAGCACCTCCTACCATTATTGTAGGATATGGTTTTTGCAATGGTTTTGGACTACATATTGCATTTTTTATGGAATAATGTTTTCCATTAAAGGTTGATTTTTCCTTTTGCCACATTTTTTTAATTATAGATATGGATTCGTCAAGTTGTTCTATCCTCGTTGAGGCCTTGTCAAAATTATATCCATATGACTTGTATTCGTATTCAAACCATCCAGCACCAATACCAAATTCTAGTCTTCCATTGCTTATTGCATCTAAGGTAGAAGACATTTTTGCCAAAAGAGCAGGAGAACGATATGAGTTACAAGTTACTACTTGACCAATTCTAAGTTTTGATGTAACACCTGCAATTGCAGAAAGAAGTGTATATGCTTCAAAAAACGGCATAGTTCTCTTATCTCCATAATATGGAATGAAATGATCGTATACATACCCGGCATTGTATCCAAGTTGTTCAGCCTTTAGCGCAACAGATTTTGAAAAAAGAAATTGATCATATGCGTTGTTATCAGGAAATTCGTCAAGCCATCCTTGTGGTAGTGTAAGACCCACTTGGACTGATTTCATACTAGTTTCTGTTTTTTTGTGGATCTATTATGTTGTACTTTGATGTATATCCACGAGGGTTGATCATCAAGTCTTGGTATGTATATGTAGAAGAATTTCCAACTATTACAGTACTAATCATGCCAAGCTGATCTGCATGATTTTCAAGGTTTTCTAGATCTGTTAGAACTATTGTTTGTGATTCCCTAAATGCTCCTTTTACTATTGCAACTGGTGTAGTTGGAGATCTATATTTTAACAAAATTTTTCGTGTGTCCTGTAGTTGATGAATTCTTTTTTTGCTAGATGGATTGTAAATAACTATCACATAATCTCCTTGTGCAGCTGCTTCTACTCTTTTTACTATTATTTCCCATGGAACCAACAAATCACTCATGCTTACAACAGCAAAATCTGTCATGAGTGGAGAACCGACAAGAGCAGCACAAGAGTTGAGTGAAGACACCCCAGGTACTATTTCAACATACAAACCATTTTTTCTATCCCATCCTTCTTCTGCAAGTACTTCATAGATGAGACCTGCCATTCCATAAATTCCTGGATCTCCACTTGAAACAAGTGAGACTATCTTTCCTGATTTGGCAAGATCAATACATTGATGAGCTCTTTCTACCTCTTGAGTCATAGCATATCTGTGAACTTCCTTTCCAGCAATAAGATCCTCTACCAGATTGACATAGGTTTCATATCCAACAATGGTATTACTTTCTTCGATCACTTGTTTTGCACGAAAAGTCATGTGATCGTGATGACCAGGACCAACTCCTACAATGTATAATTTTCCAGTCATGTTACAATAAACCGTTGTTTAAGGAAATTTATCCGTTTTCATAAAAAATAACTAATTTTACTGAAATGGATCTATGAATGGACAATTCAGTACGTAGTCAGTATCTAAAACTTTTGCAGGTTGTACTGTTATGTCTCCTGCCGATTTCTTTGTGTTAATATCTTCCATGTTTTCAAGAAGTTTTGCCTGAGTTGGATCTTTCCAAGAAACCAGAGATATCTTGCATAATGGTCCATATGTATCGTATCCTGGGGATGCACTACTAATTCCTGGTTGGAAACCAAAAGGTCCTGATCCGGTTAGTCCGTTTGTAAATTGAAAGAAGTCTATGAATGCAGGACTAAGTGAGGAAAGTGAAGGTGTATTTGTTATACCCATCATTTTAGCTGGTCCTTCTGTTGTGGCATCAGTAACAATATAGTAAATGGTTTTACCATCTGGTCCCCATGATCTGTGAGCTACAAAGGTAACAACCATGTTGTTGGTATTGATATCAAGAATTTGCCCTCCTTCAAATGGTTTTTGTTCTAGATTTTTATTTTCTCTAACTGACATTTGACCACCTGGCCACATGATCTGCGGCATGTTTATGATTATGCCAATGTTGCTAAGTTTTACTTTGCCTGTCATATTTGCATCAAGAATTTTTTGTTCAGAATCTAAAATTTCTGTAGCATTGTTTGTATTCCAAATTACATGTATTACAGATCTAAGTGGAGTGTATTGATCTTGTACAGGAGTACTTGAAAAGACATCATTTTGAAATCCATTAGTTCCACTACCCATAATTCCATTATCGAAGAGATAGACTTTGCCTAACAATTTTTTTGGAAGATTGCTTAGGGTTGGTGAGTTTCCAACTTTCCATTTTTGCTTTTCAGAGATTACAGTGGCACTTTTTTTATCGTTAGTGTCAGTTATGATATAATAAACAGGACTTGTGTTGAAGAATCCCAAGTGCATTGGAATTTTTGCAGAAACACTTGCACTTGATAATTTTAATGAAGATTGTGTTATTGCAGAGTCTGCGTAATGTTGCATTGCTTCAGGTGTTTGTCCTCGTATCCATCCATCAACACTGATAGTTGCTGTAAATGCAGTAGAATTTGTAGAATGCAGACCAACTGCTGCTCCTGTGAAATCATAAGAACCTGCGTTTGTACCAGGATCTACTACAGTTTCAGCAAAAATGGTGTTGCCATCAACTGTCCATGTAGGCTGACCTTTTGCATCAGCTTTGTCTATTTGATGCAAAATTATGATTTGAACTGGTTCACTTGCAGCATATGTTAATGAACCACTATACAAAGTTCCATTATTAGGAGATAAAATAATTGCCATCTGTTCACTATCATGCCCTTGACCGGGATCTTGTGATGAGGTAAATGTTTGTGTGAATTGTATTTTTTTTATCATTCCTGCATTGACATATTGATTTGAAAGTAATGGTATAGAAAGTATAACAGCAGAAATAGCAAAAATTGCAATCAAAAGAATGTATTTGTTCATAAAGTCCGAATCATTGTTTTACATAAATGCTTTTTCCAAGGCTCAATTCTCATTTTTGAACTCAATTTATGAAATTAATTTATTTTTGCAAGTTCAAATTCATCATGTAGTGCCTGTACTGCCGCATTACAATCAACATCTTTTACTACAAATGCCAAATTAAGCTCAGAAGAGCCCTGTGCAATCATTACAACATTTACTCTTTTTTTTGCAACAGCCGCAAAGACTTTTGACGCAACACCAACAATTCCCCTCATACCGGATCCGATTAATGCAATTATTGCGACATCAACTGTCACATCTACTTTTTTTATTATTTTACCTAACAGATTCATTTCAAGCGCGTTAACAGCTTTGTCTAGATCATTCTTTTTTACGATAATCGATATACTTGATTCTGATGGGCTTTGTGAGATCATCATAACGTTGACTCCAGCTTTGGCAAGTGTAGAAAATATTGTAGCAGCAGTTCCAGGTGCACCAACCATACTTCCTCCTCTAACATCTATAAGTGCAGTGTGTCGTATTGCACTAACACATTTTACTGTTTTTTGTGCATCAGCTTTTGGAGTAGCAGTTACAAATGTTCCAGGATTTTTAACATTAAATGTACTTCTTATTCTAAGTGGTATTTTTTTTGTAACTAATGGTTCTAATGCTCTTGGATGAATGTATTTTGCACCAAAGAGCGCCATTTCCATAGCCTCGATATAAGAAACTTCCTTTAGGACCTTGGCGTTTTTCACAATTTTTGGATCGGTTGTCATTAAACCATCTACATCACTCATAAGCCATACTTCGTCAGCCTTGATACTAGAAGCTATAATTGTTGCAGTATAATCTGAGCCTCCTCTTCCAAAAGTGGTTATGTTTCCATGTTGATCAGCTCCTGCAAATCCTCCAATGATAGGTAAAGTCTTTTTTTCCAAGAATGCATCAATTGTATGAGAAACATGTAATCTTGTTGTGTCCATAAGGGGTTTTGCCTCACCAAAATTTGAATCAGTTACTATTCCTGCATCTTTTCCAGTAAGGGCTACTGCTTTGGTACCTAAATCATTTAGAGCAGCTGCAACTAGATTGATAGATAATCTTTCTCCAAATGAGATAAGATAATCAGAAGAGCGAGGAGTCACTTCTCCAAGTAAAAGCATTCCATGCAATAATTCTTGTAGTTCAGAAAGATCCGTTGTCATCTTATCGACTAATTCTTTTCTTATTTTTGAATTTTTGACACATGTATTTGAAATTTGCAGGTGATTTTTAATTATTTTTTTTGCAAGATTATTTGCAGCGTCTTTGTTTCTATTTTGAATTAGGGTTGTTATTCTTATCAAATCATCTGTGACACCAGTAATTGCAGAAAAGACACAAACTATCTTGTGTTGTTTTGATAGTGAATTAATAAAATTAGCAACATGTCTAATATTTCCAGCAGAAGAAATTGATGTTCCACCAAACTTCAACACTAATTTCAATTCAGTATACCTGTCTTAATTGTCCTTAAATGTTTTAACTTTCTACCCTAGGTGCTAAATAGAAATGAATTCTACCTATGTTTGCAACTTTGAATTCTAATCTTAGTGGCATCTTAGTAGAATATTCGCAAATCACTGTTCCTGCAACAGTCCCCACAGCTTTTACAATGCTGTTAAGATATTCCAAACTATAGGTTGCTGTACTTTCTTCTTTTACCTCAATTTCAGGCATTTCTGCCATTCCCTTTTCTAGTGTTATTATTGCCTCTCCAGAATCACCTCTTCCAGAAAATTCAGCTTTGGATGCTGTTGCACTTATTGAAAGATATTCTGAAACAACTTGTATATCACCTAGAATTTTGTCAAACTCCGTTGAGGTAACCCCAATCCTTGCATTATATGAGATTTTTGGAAGAGGAGTATCTGTTGCAGAGCTCTCAATCAGTCTCATTTTGTATTTTTTATTTTTTCCTATTGTAACAAGTAATAGGTTTTCTTCTGATATACTGACCTCAATGCTATCTTTTTTATCGGCTCTTTTTATTAGCTTAGAAAATTCATCAATTCTTACACCAAACTTGACATCATTATCACACTCATATTTTTCAAATGCAGAGTTGGGCCATGCAATATCTATTAATGCAACATGAGATGGATCCATGCCTCTAAATGCTATTCCTTCTCCTGTTGCTTCAAAGGTAGCTTCTTCTACCAAAGTAGAAATTGCAGAGATAACTGCTTTCCATTCATCTGATCCACTTGTTTTTGCAGAAAATACCAAACTTAATCAGTTGTCTAACATCTTCAAGTTAAACGTTATGCGTAATTACGCCATGTATAACTACATTTAACGCAGCGGTAAAACTGAGTTGTTGGTTCATCTGCGCTTCTAGTTTGTAACATCCACCACACTGCTTCTGTGTTTCCACATTTTTCACAGTCAATTTTTATAACAGGTAACGTTGGCGTTTTTTCATTTTTATCGAAAACATTAATGGTAGAGCTACTCTCTCCTTTTACTTGCTTTCTTTCTTTTCCGCCTTTTTCAGCGTAACCACATTTTTGACAAATAAAAGAATCAGAGCTATCTTGCTTTAAGCGCACCTCACACTTGGGGCAAAATTTCATTTAAACACCTTTTAATTTAGAATGTACTGCTTTTTTTAGTTCATCTGTATATTCAATTGCAGTCTTTACTGCCTTTTCTATTTCTTTTAATGGATTTCCTTTTGACGTGTTTACACGCATCCAATATTCTCTAGTAAGTGGATGCTTCATTATTACACCTGCAAATTCTATGCTAGATTCCTTGAGAAGTTCATGTTGCACTATGTATAATGTGCCAATATCAGATTTTGTTATAGTTAATGAAACTTCCTTTGGAGAAGATTTTGTTATCTTTGCATCCATATAAATAAAAAAAATACTTATTGAGGATATAAACCATTACGGTTAATTGTCTAACGAAAAGACCTTCATCACTGATGTGGAATTAGAGAAGTCAAATGATAAATTCAGAGCCGATGAAAATGTCACAATAAATGTAAAATTTGCTGTAATGGGTGCATTTCGAGAAGCTTTTAATGAAAAAAATTGGGAAAGAGCATACAATAAACATGACAATACGTTCAAGCTAAAATACGGAGTCAGACTCTATACAGGCGGACTACGAAAACGTGAGATAGGAAAACCAGTAGACACCTACAGAAAAGCCGCGTTATTTTGGACACGTAACCCTAAACTCACCCAAATGGCAGAAAAAAAGATCTGGATCCAGATAGCAAAAAATTTTGAACCGTTTATTCCAAAAAGTCTGGCAGAGGCTCAAGAACTACTTCTTAATTTTAATGAGAGAATTGAATTCAAAGCGTCTGATCTTGGTAGTGGAAAACACAAGGTTGGTGCAGAGATTTTTGTTTCTTGGTTAAAACATGACTATACTGATACATTTGATGAAAAAACACATTCTAAAGAAATAGAGATCGAGATTACCAAATAGGATATAAATGGAATTATTAGAGTTAGGTCATGGCAAAATTCGATGGACTTAGAGGACAAGAACTGCTTGAAGTAGAAGAAAAAAATGGCGAAATAACTTTGATCTTCAAGGATAACAGATTTTTGTTTATCAAGCTTGAAAATGGAAAAATGGTAACTACTTCTATACCAGAATAGTTACTTGTGAACAAATTTGTGATAAAGACCTACTGCTATTTCTTGTGATTCAGATTGTATGGAGCCTGGTCTTTCTTTACGCACTTTTTCAATTGCATTTTTAGCAGATAAGTTATGATACTTTATCAAATAGCAAGCTAATATGGTTCCCGTTCTACCAATTCCAGCTGCACAGTGAACCATAATAGGTTCATCATTTTTGATCCGTTCTTGAATAAAATCAACAGTCTGATCTATTTTATCCATGTCTGGTGCAGAAAGATCTTCTGTGGGCACATGAAGATAGTTAATATCTTTAATCCATGACTCTGGAAGAGGATTTTCTGTCATTGTGATAATGGATTTCACGCCTTGTTTTCTAACCCATTCAAGCTCAGCCATAGATGTCGGCATTCCACTTCCTGCAAGTTTATTGTTAATTAACCAGCCAAAGTTAGTTGGTTTTTTTGTTATCTTACCATGTACACGACGCCATAAGTTACCGGGTTTACTCAACAAGTATGGTTGAATTTTTCCATATATTTAGACAACGTGGTATAGTACTCACTAGGTATAGTTTAAAGAAAAAGAAAGTTAATTGTCGGACTACTATTCTGCTAGTTCAGTCCAACCTTTGACGAATACAGAGTTTCTGTATAATGGTACTGGTTGACCTACTGTAAAGTCCATTGGTCTCATCCAGAAGATTGCTTTTGTTGGGCAAACTCCTATACATGCACCGTCTGAGATGCATCTTTCTGGATAAAAGACAAATGCTTTACCCCTCTTCCAGCCTTCTACTGGTTTTACTCTTAGTACGTCTGGGCCTAGTGATGTACAGATCTCTACACAGAGTGCACATCCTATACACATTTGTTCGCCTATATCGGGTATTATTCCAACTGGCATATTCAGTATTAATTCACTAACAGATCTTAATATAACTTGCTCAAAATAATTGAGTTATAACGGCGTTTGAGAATTTTATAACAGTGTTAAAATTTTATTTGAAATCATTAGCTTATTCTAAATTTTTAGAATGAGTGGATGTATTACATGTAATCGACGTTTTTTTATAATTTAATTTTATTTTAAAATCATGGCAAACAAAGTTCATTGTGCACATATTTTAGTTGAAAAGCTAAGTCTTGCTCAAGAATTAAAAACAAAAATTGCAAAAGGTGAAAGCTTTGCAAATCTTGCTAAAGAATATTCAATTGATGGCTCGAAAAAACGAGGTGGCGATCTTGGGTATTTTGGTAGAGGTATGATGGTGTCAGAATTTGAAAAAGCTGCATTTTCTCTAGAAAAAGGTCAAGTTTCAGACATAGTAAAAACTCAGTTCGGATACCACATAATAAAAAGATTGGATTAAAGTGGGATTGAATCTGCAGGAATAATAGATTTTTCTTTTTTATCTAAAAAATTTAAAACTATTCCTTGATCATTTTTTTCAAGCAAAATCTTTTCACCATTCTTTGCTTCTATCAAACGTTTTCCAGTAGGAGATAGTACCCACCCTTCCTCTTTCTTGAACCTAACCATACTAGTTATGACAATATAGGAATCAGTACTATATGCCATACTTGCCAGTAACATAACACATGAGACGACAATCTTGCCAATTTCCTTTTTCTTGTTTAATATATTAAAAAGTCCATTAAGAGAATCGATGATCACTACCGATTTTTTAGTGCTCAAATCCACCAAAATTTTTGCCAGTGTTTTATTTAGTGCTTCAAAAGTAGGACGGAATAAAGTAAGGTTTTGAGGAGTTTTAATCATACCAGATACTAAATATCCACTATACAATAGATCAAGATCTAAGTATAGAACATCTAGCTTTAGATCCTCTACAAGTTTTGCAATAAAACCAGCTTTAAGAAATGGATCTGAATACAAAACTGAATTAATTTTATTTTGTGTAAGTATGTTTTGTAAATTCAAAATAATTTCAGCCTTTGTAGTATTATCATGATTTTTAAACAACGCCATACCTAGATAGATCGTAATATAATAATGAATTTGGATTATGATGTTTCTCAAGATTTTCCGTTTAAAGATACAATCTATCTAAACAATGCATCAACCTCGCTTATGCCGATTTCTAGTATAAAGGCGATGACTGATTTTCTTGTAAACTATAATGAGATGGGGCCAGATTCAAAAAAAGCAGACAATTATGTTACAGAAATATTCTTTCTTGCAAGAAAGGCAATTTCACATTTAATAAAATGTAAACCAGATGAAGTAATCTTTACTCAAAGTACTACAGATGGAGTTAACATGGTTGCCAATGGTTTGAAATTAAAACAGACATCAAATATTATAATTCGTGATTCAAATCATGAACATCCAGCAAATCATTATCCATGGGTACGTTTAGCTGAAAAGTTAGCAGTGAGGAGTTTGAAAGTCAATAATGTTGGTTATTTTGATCTTGAAGAATTAAGAAGGATGATTGATGACAACACTGATCTTGTTGTATTAAGCCACGCTCTCTTTAATACAGGTGCAATTTTGCCTGTAGAACAAATTGGAAATATCTTAGCTGAAAAAAATATCCCATATTTTATAGATGCAGCGCAAACAATTGGTTGTCTTGAAGATGTTAATGTAGATAAAATCAAATGTAATTTTATGTCTTTTAATGGTTCAAAGTGGCTTTGTGGTCCGATGGGAACTGGGATATTTTTTTGTAAAAAAGAATCAAGTGAGATGCTAGAACCACTTCAGGTGGGTGGAGAATCAGCCATATTTCATGAAGGTAAAATTGCTTACAAGGAGATGCCAGCAAAGTTCCAAGCTGGATTTCGTAATTGGGCCGGCATTGCTGGCCTTGAAGCATCTGTTGTCTATTTGTTACGATTAGGTCTTGAGAATGTTAGAAAAAAGAACATCAAACTTGCCAACATAATGCGTGAAGAGATATCAAGAATTCCAGGCGTTATTTTGTATGGACCTGAAGAACCAGAGAAAAGAACAAGCATAGTCTCATTTTCACTTTTAAACCAAGATCCAAAAATTGTTGTAGAAAGACTTGAGAAACAAAATATGATTCTTGCAGTACGAGAAATATTTACTCAAAAAGTGATCAGGGCTTCAATGCACTTTTTTAATACAGAAGTTCAAATCATGAAAGTCGTAAATGCAATAAAAAAAAGTTAGTTTATTGTTCTTGTTCTTCTATAACCATCATTGTTAAGGTTGAATACACTTTGTCTATTTTTCTAATTTTGTTTGTTATAATATTGCGTAAAAGATCCATGTTATCTGCTGTTATTTTTACAATTATATCATATACGCCGTACACCCCTTGAACTTCATATCGAATAGATTTGCCCTCCTTATCCAGTATTTCTTTAATTTTCTGAATGATTTCTACGTCAGAACCCAAATCAGAATTTAGCAAGATATAGGTTGTAGGCATAATATAATTCTCGTTTCACAATATTTAACCTTTGACTACCAGATATCAAAATTGATTAGTTACACTGATAAAACAAATTTAATGCCACCGTTAGATCTTACACTAGAAATTTCTACAAAGCTTCCAAGTTTTCCCGGATCACCACAACCTCGATTTATTTCATGGGCAACAAATAAAGAAGATGGTTATAATCTTGAACTTATTTTTTTGAGCTCACATTCAGGTACCCATATTGATGCGCCATTTCATTTTGTGGAAAAAGGTGTAAAGATTGATAAAATTCCACTAAGAAGGCTTGTCACTGATGCAATTTTATTTAAAATAAAAAAACGAGCAAATGAGGCAATCACTAAGCAAGACATTATTGAGTTTGAGAATAAACATGGTAAATTACAGCCAAATTCAACTCTAATCTTTGCTACAGGTTGGTACAAGAATCTATTAAAGAAATATTATTTTACAAAAAATCCAGGAATCTCAATATCTGCAGCAAAATATTTAGTAAAAAAGAAAATAAGTTTGGTCGGAATAGATTCACCGAGTATTGATTTGGGTTCAGATTCAAGGTTTTTGGCACATCATCAACTCTTAAACAAAGGCATTTTAATTTTAGAAAATTTATGCAATTTGGAAAAAATTTCAAGAATGCATTTTAAGTTAGTTGTTTTGCCTTTAAAGTTAAAGGGGACGACAGGATCACCTGTACGCGCAATTGCACTTTAGAAAATAAATTGAAATCTATTTCGTTTATAATTTTCTGCTAATTTTCCAGTTATAGGAATTTTATTTCCACAAAATTTGCAGTTATTATTTTCGTCCATATTCCAACCTTGAATATCAAAACCATATCTTTTGACAACTATGTTATTACATTGAGAACAGTACGTATGCTCTAGTGGATGACCAGGTACATTTCCAAGATATACGTATGTGAGTCCTTCTTTTTTCGCAATTTCATAGTGTTTTTCAAGTGTCTTAATTGGTGTAGATTCAAAATCCATCATTTTATAATCTGGGTGGAATCGCAAGAAATGAATTGGCATTTCAGGGCCAAATTCATCATAAATGAACTTACAAAGCTTGGCGGCATATTCTAAATTATCTCCAACCTTTGGAACTATTAAATCAGTTATTTCTACATGAACTTTGGTTTTATCCCTAATTTCTTTTAAAGTATCAAAGATTGGTTTTGGATCAGGGACTCCGATATATTTTCTAGTAAAATCAGGTTCGGCATTGCCCTTAAAGTCAACAGTAATGCAATCAAGAAATTCATCCATCATCTTTACTGTTTGTGGAGTATCGTAACCATTTGAGACAAAAATATTGAAAAGGCCTTTTTTTCTTGCAATAACCCCACAGTCGCGTGCAAATTCGATGAAGATTGATGGTTGATTATAGGTATAGGCTATTCCATCAGTGCCATATCTTAAGGCCTGATCTACTATCTGTTCAGGAGTCATTTCAGTGCCTTCTATTTTTCTTCGTTGACTGATGTCATAGTTTTGACAATATTTGCACAACCAATTACAACCAGTAGTAGCTATGGAATAGATGCTAGTACCAGGTCTGTAATGAATTACTGGTTTTTTTTCTATGGGATCGACATGACCAGAAATTACTTTACCATAAACAAATAACTCGAGTTTTCCGCCCTTGTTTCCTCGAACACCGCAAAGACCAATTTGTCCGTTACCAATTTCACAATATCTAGCACATGCTGTGCAACGAACCTTATCGTTTGGCATCTTTTCATAAAGTATTGCTTCTTTGGACGTCATCATTTACTACGTAAAATTATCATATAAGCTATCACGTCACTGCATGCATAGAAGTTTTTTCTGGTCTTAGTTTTTTAATTGCGTGTAGTAGATCTTCTTGCGTAATCTTTATGGATTTGACTGATTTCTCTTTGTTGTCTACATATCGCTTTATTGCAGTTATTGCTGCTCTACTACAAACACCCTCAATTTCTGCTCCGCTAAATCCCTCTGTCATTTCCACAAGTTTTATCAAATTCACGTTTTCTGCTAGAGGTTTTTTCTTGGTATGAATCTTGAAGACATTTTCACGTCCTTTTGAATCTGGTAATGGCACTTCAATTATTCTATCAAATCTACCTGGCCGCAATAACGCAGGATCAACAATGTCTACTCTATTGGTAGCACCAATCACTAACACATTATGCAATTCTTCAAGACCGTCAATTTCTGTTAGAATTTGTGAGACTACTCTTTCTGTAACATGCGAGTCCGAGCTTCCAGAACCCCTGGCAGGTGCTATTGCGTCTATTTCATCTAAGAATATTATACATGGGGCAGCCTGTCTTGCTTTTCTGAAAATCTCACGCACTCCTTTTTCAGATTCTCCTACCCATTTTGATAAAAGCTCTGGGCCTTTAATGCTGATAAAGTTAGACTCTGTAGTATGTGCAAGGGCTTTTGCAATCAATGTTTTCCCCGTACCTGGTGGACCATATAACAAAATTCCTTTTGGAGAAGTAACTCCCGTATACTCAAATGCCTCTTTGTATTTTAGTGGCCATTCAACAGCTTCGTGTAATTCTTCCTTAAGTGACTCTAATCCTCCAACATCATCCCATGTGACATTTGGAACTTGAACTAGTACTTCTCTTAATGCAGATGGTCTTACTTCTTTTATTGCATCTTTAAAGTCATCATCCGTAATCACAATTTTTTGTAAAATTTTTGCTGGAATTTTTTCTTCTTCAAGATCTAATTCAGGTAAGATTCTTCGTAATGATCTCATTGCCGCCTCTTTTGCAAGCATTTCTAAATCGGCACCAACAAATCCATGTGTTACTTTTGCAATTTGATCTAAGTTGACTTTGTCATTAAGAGGCATACCACGTGTATGAATATCCAAAATTTCTTTTCTACCTGCTTCGTCTGGTATTCCAATCTCAATTTCACGATCAAATCTTCCTGGTCTTCTTATTGCAGGATCAAGTGAATCTGGCCTATTTGTTGCTGCAATAACAATGACCTTACCTCTTGATTTCATTCCATCCATTAGAGTCAATAATTGCGAAACTACTCTTTTTTCTACTTCACCAGTAACTTCTTCTCTTTTTGGAGCAATCGAATCAATTTCGTCAATGAATATTATACTTGGGGCACCCTCTTCAGCTTGCTTGAAGATGTCACGTAGTCGCTCTTCGCTTTCCCCATAGTATTTCCCAATAATTTCTGGTCCACTAAGCGAAATGAAATGAGAGTTTGTTTCGCCAGCCACTGCTTTTGCTAAAAGTGTCTTTCCTGTACCAGGAGGACCATACAACAATACTCCTTTTGGTGCTTCCACACCTAATTTTTCAAATAATTCAGGATGTCTCATTGGAAGCTCTACCATTTCGCGTATCTTTTGAACTTCTTTCTTTAGTCCTCCTAACTCGTCATACGTAATTCGTGGGATGCTGTGATCAATTGCCTTAGTCATACTGCCTAGCTTGAATTTAGTTTGTTCAGTTATTATGACAGGTTTTGCAGATGGAGTAGTACCTGTTACAATCAATTGAGTTCTAGCTCCAAGATGTGTCATTACAATAAGTGTATCTCCATTTGTTAAGACATGACCATCATAGTTTACTTGCATATATTCTTGTAATCCTTCTTCACTTAATTTTTCAATTGGTGATAGAACCACTTGTTCTGCTTCTTTTGCATCTACTCTTTTGACAGATGCTTTGTCATTTATGCCAGCATCAATGTTATGTCGTGTTAGTCCATCAATCTTTATGATTCCAGTACCATAATCTTCTGGAGAACCGGGCCATAACTTCACATGACTTTTTCTATTACCAATGATTTCTAAAACTTGGCCAACTTCCCAGTTGTTATCCTCAATTATTTTTGGGTCTACTAGGGCAATGCCCTTGCCTACATGGCGTTGTGAAATTTCTGCTATTTTTAATATTATTTCGCTCATAATTTAATCACCATAAAAAATGGGGGTGGATTTATTCAACCTCCACAGTTTTTCCTTTTAGTTTTTCATCTTCTTTCAGTTTGAATCTTACTTCAAGAATTCCGTTAGCATATGTTGCCTTTACAGAATCCTCATCTACCTTTTGTCTTATAGGGACTTTAGTACTGTATTTTTTCTCACCATGTTCTGCATCAAGATTTACTGTGTGTCCTTCAACTACGATCTTGATGTCTTTCTTTTCTACACCTGGCATTTCAGCTACAAGTTTCAGAACCTTTTCTTTGTCATCAACTAGAACGTCAACAAAAGGTTCTCTGACTTCTGATGTTGGTAGAAGTGCTGGTTTTACATTTCCATATTCTTTTACAACTGGTTTACCATCTGGCCCAATTGTCATGGTATAACCATAATAGTATGGACCATGGGTCTGGAGGTTGCCTGAATCCTTGAACTCTTCGAATATATCGTCTATATTCATGAATGGTCGAGACATTCTTCTGAAGAGATTGTCGAATTCATCGTTTAGGAACATGTCATAATCACTTATATAATGTAATATACATTACACTATATATAGTTTTTTGGAGTATAACCATAATTCTTACATAAGACTATTATATATGACAATTTATATTATCTGTGTTTGAAGACTGCAAATGTTTCTGTCCCCGATGCTGTACGTGAAATTATCACTAGGAACCGTTCAATTTTTGATTGTATAAAGATGGATTTGATAAACTACACAGCTCTTGCCGTAAAGATCCAAAAGGACGTAGAAGCACAAATTGGTCCTGTAAACCTGAACACCATTGTTGTTGCAATCAAAAGATATGCAGATTCATTTGAGAAAAAGGATGTAGTTCAACAAGAATCTGTTTTAAAAAATGCCAGACTTTCATTAACCGATGGAATTGCAGATATCAAATTTTCCACTGATGAATTTGGGGCAAATGACACTGCTACGCTTATGGATAAATTTACACAGATAGATCCCGATTACGAATTTTTTAGATTCACAGATTCATTTAGAGTTTTAACTGAAGACATATTGGATGTAAGAAAACTTTTAGAATCATTCCCATTTCAGAAAAATAATTTTCAAACAGGATTAGCAAAAATCAGCATACGTGTTCCAGAATCTCAAAGTGGATCTGATATAGTTTCTTACGTATCTGAAATACTACACAGTAATGGAATAGAACTTGTAAATGCCTTTTTTGGCCAAGATGATATTATTGTTGTACTAAAGGAGAAAGATGCTGCCAGAGCCTATGAAATTTTGCGCTCTGAGATTTCAAGATAGTGCTTGGCATATCTAGTTAAATTTTAAATATAAAAGATAGAAGATATTTTTAGACTCCAAGAGATTCTGGCTTTGAAATTTCTAAAAAGACATTATCTCCTACCGAAAGTCCAAGTTCTTTGTATTCACGCATATCTAGTTTAATTGAAGTAATCCCCCCTGCCTGACCAAACATTCCCCCCCCAGACATCATTTTGTTAAGGCCTTTTACCATGTCATCCATATTCGTAAAACCCATAACATTTGAACCGAAAGGAGACATTGACTGGTTTTGTTCTCTAAAATCCTTAGGTGATGAAAGAGAAACTACCACGTATGGTGCACCATCAGGAGCAGCATCAATACGAACTACTACGTACTCTTTCTTCATATAATATTACCAGTTTTTATGATATTTTATTGTTCGCCTTAGTATTTTTATTTTAATGAGGGTGTATTTGATAATCAGACCCATAGGATATAACCGGCAAATTAGGTTTAAATGTAAATGTCTGAAGGAAAGAAAAGAATTCTGATTTTAGGTGGCGGGTTTGCCGGAGTAGAATGTATGCGAAAATTAGAGTCATATTTTATGAATGATACCGATATTGAAATCGTTCTAGTAAGTGAAGACAATTTTCTTCTTTTCACTCCCATGCTTCCTCAAGTAGCATCAGGGATGATTGAGACACGACATGTTGTGATACCAATTAGGACTCTGTGTAAAAAAACCATATTTTATGAAGCTCAAATCAAAAATATTGATCCTTATGGAAAGATTGTAACTCTTACTGGAACTAACGAACGACGCGGTATCTCTTTACATTATGATTTTCTTGTTCTTGCATTAGGAAGTCAAACAAACTTTTTTGGAATTGATAAAATGGAGGAGAGGGCATATTCCATGAAGACATTAAACGATGCAGTAGTTTTACGAAATAGAATAATAGATACGTTAGAACAAGCAGAAAATGAAAGCGATCCAATCCTTAAGAAAAGTTTGCTTACCCTTGTAATAGTTGGAGGTGGATTTGCAGGAATTGAAACAGCTGGTGAATTAAATGACTTTGTACAAGATGCGAGAAAATATTATCCAAATATAAAAAAAGAAGATATCAGGGTAATTGTTTTAGAAGCAGCCTCGTTTATTTTACCAGGATTTAATGAAAAGTTAGCTAGATTTACACTAGAAAAACTAACACAGCATGGGATAGAGGTTAAACTTGGCAAGAAACTTTCAAGTTTTTCCGGTTCTGAGGTAATAATAGAAGATGTAGTTGATCCAAATAAAACTCCAGCAAGCCAACCTGTAATAGAATCAATTCAGACAAGAACTTTGGTTTGGACTGCAGGTATTACCCCAGTTGATATAATAAAAAAATCTGTCTTTAAGACAAATAGGGGAGGAATTGTTGTAAACGAATTTTTGGAAGCTCCAGATTTTCCAGAAGTTTTTGCCATTGGAGATTGTTGTTATTTACTAAATCCACAAACCAATAGACCATATCCCCCAACTGCACAAAGCGCAGAAGCTGGAGCAAAAATTGCAGCATATAATTTACAAGCCATAATAAAAAATAAACAAAAAAGAAAATTTGAATTTTCTTCAAGAGGTCAGATGGCAATAATAGGAAAGAGATCAGCTATTGCCACCATATTTGGATTACATTTACATGGTTTTGTAGCATGGTGGATTTGGAGGACTGTCTATCTTTCTAAAATTCCAAGACTTGATAAACGCGTAAGGATTTTTCTTGATTGGACTATAGATCTACTCTTTGACAGAGACATATCCAGATTGAAAATCTTCAGACGTGAATTACCTGTAGAATACAAGGAGCTTGATGAAGTTGATGATGTTTGGTAAAAAGAGAATCATTCAAGAGTTTTGTAATTCTTTTTTAAAAGATTTTTTTTGATTAAAATCGCCACAACTACACCTATTGCAATTGCTATACCTATACCAATTTCAAATGTGAGGTTAATGGATGATTCATTTGTTTTATTGGAAATTATTTGAAAGGAGTTTAAGACGTCATCAAAGTTTTGTAAATCATCATCAAAATGTTTTTCTTGATTTGCATAAGTAATTGTATAGAATTTGTCATTTGTTGATATGATAGCTTCTTTAAATTTAATTATAAATCCTTGATTTTGAGATAAAAATTCACCTTTTGATTCTGAGATTTCGGTATCATAACCATTGATTTTTTTGGTTTCATCAGATAGGAAAATCAATCTACCAGCATCAACTGCAGGTTGAAGCCGTACTTTCTGATCTTTTACATGTTCTTCAAGTGAAGTTCCGTTTGAATTCTCGACAGAAACCGAGATAGCTGGTGCGAATCCATCTACCTTTGTACCAACTATAGCAACATCAGGTGCATTTGGTTGTATCTTTTTTAATTCTTGTGCTGTCCAATTATCTGGTGGATGAAAAGAGAATCCTAATAGTTGATTAATGTAATTTCCTGTTTCCTCTGTAGAATTGGAACTTGCAAATATTTGAGGTGTCAAGCTTACAAAAAGAAGAAAACAAATGCTTGGTGCAAGTAAGTTAAAACGCAATAACTGAATTCGTCAACCTCATAATAAAAGCCAATTGTAAAATTAAGATTTTGTAGATTATATTACGACATTGAAAAAACAAACACATGGGAGAAGTTTATGCGGTAGGAGTGGGTCCTGGATCTCCTAGATACATAACTGATGTTGTAAAAGAAATAATACTATATTCTGATATCGTGGTTGGATACAAATACACACTTAAAACAATTGAGCGACTTTTGGTCAATAAAGAAGTGTATGAAATAAACATGCAAGACCAAGAAGAAACCTATCAGAAAATTGCAAAAACATTGGGTGATAAGACATTAGTTGTTCCATTTACTGGTGATGTGAATTTCTCTGAATCCGAAGTTGTAGACAGACTAATTGAAATTTTTGGAAATGTGCAAATAATTCCTGGTATTAGTTCTATTCAGGTTGCAGCATCAAAAGCAAGGGTGCCTCTTGATAAAAGCAAAGTAATCACCATGCACATAACTACAAGTATTGAAGAAAAAAAGATCGAACTACAAAAGGCATTATTAGATGAATATAGTGTGGTGCTTGTACCAAGACCATGGCCTAAAGATCCTTCAAAACATTTTATGCAGTCTGAAATTGCTTTCTATTTAAAAGATCATGGATTTGATACCTCAAAAATGAAAGTTCATGTTTTTGAATTTTTAACTACAGAAAAAGAAACCTCGTTTGTCGGTGTGGTTAAAGATTTGGAAGGAAAACAGTTTTCAGATCTTTCAGTAATGGTTTTTGATCAAACAAAACTTGAATCATATATTAATTTTAAATAAAATAATTTTGCTTTTGATTTAGTTTAGTGAAGCCCAGGATTATGGTATGGAGCTCCTATAATCTGTGAAGAGGAAGCAGGAATTGAAACTATAACTCCATTCATCCATGTATATGATGGATCATAAAACCTGATGATTCCCACATTGTTTATTGTAAATTGAAATGATTGTCCTGGTGCAAGAGGACCACTGTCAAAATTTCCATCTGGTGTGAAAGTATTTCCTATTTTTTGTGTACTTATTCCACTAAGAACTCTGTGAGATACTGTATCATTGTTTGTCCAGACAATAGTAGTGCCAGGTATGATTTGTAGATCAGTTGGTAAGTAATAGTAATTGGTATAAAGTTGATTTTGTTGTGATGCAGAACCTTGAGGTTGATATGAACCTGGTTGTATGCTTATTTGAATGGGTTTACTCTGTGTTGATATTTGTGAAATTGATGAGATTACACCATTAATCCATGTGTATGAAGGATCGTAGAATGTTATGGTACCTATACGATTCATCGTGTATTGAAATGTCTGTCCTGGTGCAATGGTACCACTGTTAATTTGTCCATCTGGTTGAAATGAAGGTGTATTTGCTGTTGGGTTGGCATATCCCCTCTGCCCTTGTGTTGTTGTAGATAAGATTCCACTAAGAAGTTTGTGTGGTACAGAGTCGTTGTTTGTCCAGACAATAGTAGTACCAGGGGTGATTTGTATAGAAGGAGGAGAAAGAACTTGTCCTGACTTCATGGTTGATGCTCCTTGTAATATTGAAATTTGGGTTGTCTTCATTTGTGTGGTTACTGGTTTTGAGGTTATGGCACCTGACATCCACAAATATGAAGGATCATAGAATGTTATAGTTCCAACATTATTTACTGTGTATTGAAATGTATGTCCTGGTGCAATAACAGGACTAGTAATTTGTCCATCTGGAGAAAATGAGCCTTTTGCATTTGTTGTTGATGTTGATATAATTCCACTTTCAATTTGGTGTGGTACAGAGTCATTGTTTGTCCAGACAATTGTTGTACCGGGTGTGACTGGTATGGAAGATGGTGAAAAATAATTTTGGTTATAAGGACTAGATGAACCTGATACAATGCTTATTTGGACTATATTTCCCTGATTTTGTGTTGGAGTTTGCGTTGGTGTAGTTGGTGTTGGAGTAACGTTAGAAATCGTTGAGGTTATTTTTGCACTAAAAGCAACTTGAAATGGTTCGGTTGTGCCAGTTATTTTTCCTGTAAAGTAATAAACTGAGCCTTCTTGACTTGTTTGAACCAGTCTCCCAAATATGTTAACATGAATTGTGTTACCGATTGAATTCTGGGCATCGCCTGTAACCACTATAAATTGCCCATTACGCAATAGTGTTGTAGTCCAAGTTCCAGAATTAAGATAATTATTGCCAGAAATGGAAACTAAACCATTTTCTAGTGTTACCGGAGTGTTACCATTGTTCAAAGTACCTGTTGAAAACTGTAAATCAATCTCGGAACTTTGAATGGTTTGAGTTCCTACTACAAAGCCGGTGGCTTGTAATAGATACTTGTTATCTGATACTAATTGAGAATAAGCGTGAGGTAGTGAAATTGTCAGTATTATTCCTGTAATTGAGATTAGTAAAATTAATCCAAGTTTCATAATTGAATTAAAGTTTAAAGTTGTATTTAATTAATAGGTAAAATTTATCAACATAATTAGGCAATTCCTGGCTGTTTGTCTTTCCTAGCCAGACCGTCCATGTAGTTCATTTGCTGCTCCATAAACTTTTTCCTTTTTTCTTCTTCTTCCAAGTCTTTCATATCTAGAGATTTTATTTTCAATAATTCTAAAAGTTTGACAAGGATTGTTTGTGTTGCTTTTGGTTGTATGATATTTGGATTATCAATTTCCATAAGAATGCAAACACTGTCAAGATTTTTTTCTTTTGCAATACCAAGCACCAATCCATTAAAACCTG
>Ga0207129_1001_pt2 | contig 93616 bp, 100 predicted proteins | sample Alteio_BWMinHeat_15_FD_153517 | JGI IMG/M metagenome (GOLD analysis project Ga0207129, IMG submission 153517) | Enriched cells from forest soil in Barre Woods Harvard Forest LTER site, Petersham, Massachusetts, United States -... | ecosystem: Environmental > Terrestrial > Soil > Temperate forest >... | reverse complement strand
CATTTCCCGTATATGCAGAAAGCGCAAAGGGATCTCATTTTATGGATGTTGATGGTAATGAATACATTGACTATCTTTGTGGATTGGGACCAGTAGTTTTAGGATATGCTTATTCAGCTGTTGATACAGCTATTACAAATCAGTTAAAGAAAGGTATACTTTTTTCTCTTCCGACCAAATTAGAAATTGAAGTCAGCGAATTACTATGTGATGTAAAAAGTTAGATTTAATGTAAGTTATTTGTTGTTAAGAACTGTGTAAATACACAACAAAACAAATGTTCATAAAAATGGACTGGTAGTTCTAGTAAGATTGTACGGGATCAGAGTAAACTATTCAGGTTTAATTTTTCGAAAAAATTCAAGCGTTAATGAATCTATACAAATAACAGGAATTTCTATATAATGTAAAAAGATAGATTAATGATGAATATTTTAATAATACACGAAGTAGATTGGTTAAAAAAAGTCACATATGAGATTCATCATCTCTCTGAGATGTTTTCTTTGTATGGACACAAATCTTTTGCAATTGACGTGCCGGATCCTGGTAAAACAACTTTTAGTAAGAGCATAACCAAACCAATCTACAATTACCACAGAGTTTATGATAATGCATCTGTAACATTGTTTAGGACTCCCATCATACCCATCAAGGGCCTCCACAGAATATCTGCCTATCTAAACTCCTATAGGTTCATTAAAAAAATTCTCAAAGAAAATAACATAGATGTTGTTCTTTTGTTTGGAGTTGTAACTAATGGAAAAGCAACAGTAAGAGCATGTAAAGAACTGAAAATACCTGTCGTCCATAGGACTCTTGACATAATACATGAACTTGTAAGAGAAAAATTCCTAAAAGGTTTTGTATATAATATTGAAAAAACAATCTATCCACAGTTTGATGAGGTACTATGTCAGACTCCTTTCATGAAATCATGGGTGGACGAAATGGGTGCTAAAAACTCTGATGTGATAGCACAGGGAGTAGACTCGACAATAATGAAGCCATTACCTGTAGATTTAGAACTTCAGGGTAAACTTGGAATAAATGCAAAAGAGAAAATAGTAATGTACTTAGGTACAGTTTACTCGTTTTCAGGACTTGATGCAATAATTGAAAAAATTCCCCAAATAGTAAAAGAGATACCAGAATTCAAGTTACTTGTAGTAGGAGGAGGACCTGATTTGTCATCATTCAAGCAAAATGCAAAAGACAACCATGTAGAAGATAAAGTAATTTTTACTGGTTTTGTACCTTATCTAGAAGTATCAAAATATAGTAGTTTGGCTTTAATGTTTATCAATCCTTTTAGGATAATTGATGTTACCAATCGACTTTCACCAGTTAAAATTTTTGATCTTCTTTCTTGTGGAAAACCAGTGATTGCAACTCCTCTAAAGGGATTATTACATGACTTTCCCCAGAATAACAACATACTCATATACTCTCAATTAGAAGATTTTCACAAAAATATAATCTCATTATTAAAGAGTGATATGCTTGAGGATATTGGAAAGCGTGGTAGAGAATACGTTGAAAAGAACTTCACATGGAATAAGGTTACCGAGCGAATGGTTAATGAGTTTTCTCATTTGTTGGAAAAGAAAAAGAGTAATCTCACAGATTAGTTTAAAAGATGCTCCTAAAAAATTAGGTGTATGAGTTTCCCAGATTATGCTGGTAAAACAGTATTGATTACAGGGGGAGCAGGTCTTATAGGTACTAATCTTACTAAAGCGCTGTTAAAAGAGAATGTAAAGCAAGTAGTTGTCTTAGATGATTTGTCTGCTGCAGAGAAATGGAATATACCAAATGATAAACGGGTCAAATTCATTGAGGGAAGCATTTTGGATGAAGAAATTATGCGACATGCATTCTCTACTAACCCAGATTTTGTATTTCACCTTGCAGCTCACTTTGCAAATCAAAATTCAGTAGATCATCCTGAAACTGATTTAGAGGTAAATGGCAAGGGAACATTAAAGGTACTAGAATACTGTAGAATGCTCAAGCCACGGCGTGTCGTTTTTGCATCTTCAGGTTGTTCTGTATATGGAAGCGAGGCACCATTACCTTTAACCGAAGATTTCATATCATTGCATCTGGATACACCTTATCAAATAACCAAGCTTTTAGGTGAAGTATATTGTAATTTTTACGCAGATTTTTACAAGCTGCCAATTGTAATTGCCAGATTTTTCAATGTGATTGGTCCTGGCGAGATTCCAGGAGCATATAGAAACGTAATACCTAATTTTATGTACTGGGCAATGCATGGCAAAAAACTGCCTATCACAGGAACGGGTGAAGAAACCAGAGACTTTACTTATGTGGAAGATATAGTAGATGGGCTATTAAGAATGGGAACAAATCCCAAGATCATTGGTCAAGCAATAAACTTGGCATCCAACAAGGAAACCAAAATAATAGATCTTGCAAAGACCATAAATGAAATAACAGAGAATTCTGCCGGAATAGAATTTACTGAACGAAGGAATTGGGACAGAATTATTCGTAGAAGAGCTTCTATAGATAAAGCCAGAGCACTAATAGGATACGACCCAAAAACAGAGGTATCTCAAGCACTACAAGTGATATACAAATGGTTCCAAGAAAATAGGGAAAACATAGAAAGCTCTGCGAGATTTTAATTGTTTAATACATTAGAGAAGAATTACATGAATATATAGCCCATCAAATTTTTCTATGAGTAAATGAAAGTAGCGATTATAACTGGTACAAGGCCGGAAATTATCAAATTAGCTCCTTTAATCAAAGAATTGAAAGGTAATAGCAGCGTAGTATTTTCAGGTCAACATTATGATTTTGACCTTAGTATGAGGTTTTTCAAAGAATTAGATTTACCGTTGCCCGATTACAAACTAAAAATTAGTAAACAATCCCCAGCAGTACAGATTGGAGAAATAATTTCAAAATTACATACGGTCTTTTGTGAAATAAAACCTGATACAGTAATGGTACAAGGAGATACAAACACGGCTCTAGCTGGTGCAATTTGTGCACTAAAGATGGGAATTCCAGTAAATCATGTAGAATCTGGTTTACGTAGTTTTGATTGGAGAATGCCAGAAGAACACAACCGAATTCAAATAGATCACATATCTGAATTGCTATTTGCCTCTACATCTTACTCTAAGAAAAATCTAATCAATGAAATGGTTCACGGTAAAATTTTTGTAACTGGAAATACAGTCATGGATTCAATAAAATTATACATGAAATTAGCAGAGAAAAAATCTACTTTAGAAATTAGTCAAGATGATTTTGTACTTTTTACAATGCACCGAGCTGAGAATGTAGATAATGAAAATGTGATGAAAAATGTACTATCTGCTATAATTGACACAAAAATAAAAGTAGTTTTTCCAGTACACCCAAGAACATTAAAAAGACTTCGTCAGTTCAATCTCCTTACTAAAATAACTGAAAATAAAAATATCAAACTTCTAGGATCTGTTGGATACTTTGATATTTTAAAACTAATGAAAAATAGCATGTTTATTGTATCCGATTCAGGAGGAATTCAGGAAGAAGCTACCTCACCATTAATAAGAAAAAAAGTTCTGGTTGTAAGAAAAACTACAGATAGACCAGAATCTGTTAAAAATGGTTTTTCACAAGTAGTTGGAACATCGAAAAATAGAATATTGAAAGTAATGAAACAAACTATAAAGAATCCTAAGTTGATAAATAAGCGTAGTCCTTATGGAAATGGAGAGTCAAGCAAGATAATTGTCTCGTTGCTCAAAAGGTTTTTTGACTAAATGTTATAATTTTTCTACTAAGTATATTATCCAAATATGACTTGCAGATCATGTTCAAGATGTGATCTATTTATCATTATAACCTAACAAGAAGGCATAAACATTTTAAGATGAAAATGAATTTCGATTCATGCTGAAAATTGCGTGCATCCCAGCATATAATGAAGAATCAATGATAGCAGATGTCATCAAAAGGACTTTGAAGTATGTTGATAAGGTTGTGGTGTGTGATGATGGCTCTACTGATAAGACAGCTTTAAGATCAGAAAATGCAGCAGCAACCGTGATAAAACATGAAAAAAATTTGGGAAAAGGAGCTGCCATGAAATCTCTTTTTAGATGTGCGAAAGAATTGGGTGCAGATGTTGTTGTAACCATTGATGGTGATGGACAATTTTTACCAGAAGATATACCAAAATTATTATCCCCTATTCTTGAGGAAAATTTTGATATTGTCATAGGAAACAGATTTGATAACAATAATGAAATGCCTTCCTATAGAAAAATAGGCAACAAAGTACTGGATAAAATGGCAAATATTGCATCTGAACTTTCTTTCAGAGACACACAGAGTGGATTTAGAGCCTATTCAAGAAAAGCAATCGAAACAATAACAATTCAGACAGATGGTTTTGGTGCAGATTCAGAAATTTTAATAGATGCATCATCAAAAGGATTAAAAATTACTGAAGAAAAAGTCACAGTACTTTATGATACAGGATCTGAAACATCTACCAAGAATCCAGTTTCACATTCAGCTGAAGTGGTCTCATCTCTTATAGAATTAATTGCAATACGACATCCTCTTAGATTTCTTGGAATCCCAGGTTTGGTTCTTATGACAATAGGGATGATTTTCGCCATTACGACAATATCATTGTTCAATGAAACTAGGTATTTTTCAATACCATCCACTTTAATCTCCGTTGGTACAACATTAATAGGTCTGATGTTTTTATTAATGGCAGTAGTCCTGTTTAGTATAAGCCGAAGCTTAAAAAGGACTTCATAGAATGTGTTATGACTGTTAACTTACTTGTGTATTTAGATACATTGTGATGATTTAATTTTGATGGCACCAAAAATTATATTGTTTTAAAATGACTCTTAGTTGGCGTAAAATTAAAAGAATTTCTACACAATTTCAAGGTCGGATAGACACTGTACTTTCCCTTCTAATAATTGGGATTATTGCACTGTCGCTTAGATTGTATTATTTTCCATATGATGTTCCACTAACACTTGATGCACTAAATGATTATTTTTTGTATGCTAATGATGTAAGCATATTAGGTCATTTACCTACTAACTTTTCCTTTGCCAATAATGGTTGGCCTATGTTTCTTTCGTTTTTCTTCTCCATTTTTCATTTTAACAATTATCTTGATTACATGATTCTACAAAGAATCGTTTCTGTTGTCCTATCTGTACTGACAATAATTCCAGTTTATCTCCTATGCAACAAATTTGTTAGTAAACCTTACTCACTTGCAGGAGCAGCAATATTTGCATTTGAACCCAGAATAATTCAAAATTCAGTTTTAGGAATTACTGAACCACTTTATTTTTTCTTATTAACTTTTACTCTTGTTCTATTTTTTAGTTCCCATACAAAAATAAGATATCTCTCATTTGGTATAGCGGCACTGACTTCTCTAGTACGTGCAGAAGGTCTCTTTTTATTTGTAGCATTATCAGTTTTGTACTTCATACTTGAAAAAAAGAATGCTAAAATTATAGGCAGATATTCTATAGCAATAATAATTTTCTTGTTAGTAATATTACCAATGGCATATTTACGAATTCAAGCAATGGGTTATGATGGATTAACTGGTAATTTCAACGCTGGTGTACATAATACAACATTGTTTTCATCTCAAAAGGGAAATGGCATAATAGGAATAATCCTGTTTGTGATTAATGGTATAGAAAATTATTTTAAGTATCTTGGTTGGGTAATGATCCCAATTTTTGTGTTTTTTGTCCCAATTGGCATATTTCTAATGAAGAAACAAAATCGCAATCTACTAATGATTCTGATTCTAATAATTATTTTATCATTACCTCCTCTTTACGTATACGCAATGGGAATACAAGAAACCCGTTATCTTTATGTTTTATATCCTCTATTTTGTGTAATTTCCATTTTTACGATCAAATCTTTTGTTGAAAAATTCAAAAAGCACAACATGGTTCTGACACTAGTTATTGGCGGAATCTTGTTATCATCCATAGCTTTTTTAGATGTAAAGCAGACAGATTATGAGCATCAACGTGAGGCATATAGTCTTGCACAAAAAATAACTCGGATCACTGGGGCAACAAATGATTATTATCCTGAAGACAGTTATTTAACACCAGTCCAGATTCCTGAAAAATGGCCAGTTCTTAGTTCCTCCGTGAAATTTCATGTTACGACCATATCAACTGCAGGATTTAATTCTCTAAATAAATACATTGAATCGTCAGAGAGTAAAGGTCTTACACATCTCATAGTAGATGGAGGTAAGAATAGACCCAATTTCCTCAATGACGTATTTTACCATGATGAAAAATACCCTTTTCTTGTAAAAGTATTTGATTCAGAAGATAGTGGATACAAATATCATCTGAAGGTATATTCTATAGATTATAACAAATTTGATCAATATGACAAATAGTGTAGATAAAATTAAAAATATTTTTACAAAATTCAAGGGTTTAACCACTTTTGGGCTTGCAACCATAATTTCAAATATAATATTTGGGCTTTTTTGGTTATATCTAGCCAGATTATTAGGTACAGTACATTATGGCGAAATTAGTTATTTTATAGCAATTTCTGGAATAGGAATTATAATTTCTTTTTTTGGAGCTGGAAATACTCTTTTGGTTTATACTGCAAAAGACGTAAAAATCCAAGCACCAACTTATTTTATTTCGCTTGTAGCATCAACAATAATAGCAATAATACTTTTTTTTATTTTTAATAACATAAGTGTTAGTTTGTATGTAATAGGTAATGTAATTTTTGGATTAGTTACTGCCGAATTATTAGGTCGTAAAGCATACAAAAAATATTCAATTTATTTAATTACTGAGAAAATTTTAGCTGCGGGATTAGCCATATTCCTTTATCACATCATTGGCCCTAATGGTATAATCCTAGGAATAGCATTGTCATTCTTTCCATATTCCATCACAATTTATCGAGGATTTCAAGGATCGAGAATTGATTTTTCTTTAATAAAGTCTCGTTTAGGTTTTATTATCAACAGCTATATTATGGATATTACTAGAACATTTAGCACAACAGCTGATAAGTTGATCATTGCCCCTATGCTAGGTTTTGCATTATTAGGAAATTATCAATTAGGAGCACAGTTTATTTCACTTTTAGGCATCATACCTGGTATAGCCTTCAACTACATGCTTCCACATGATGCAAGTGGCAATCCTAACAAAAAACTCAAGAAAATTACTATGATCATTGCCAGTATTCTTGCTTTACTTGGTGTTACACTATCCCCATCAATTTTACCAATACTGTTTCCCAAATTCGTCGAAGCTGTAGAAATGTTTCAAATTGTAAGTTTATCTATAATCCCTGCTACCATTAACCTTACTTATATTTCGAAATTTTTGGGAAATGAAAAAAGTAGAATCGTACTAATAGGTTCTATAATATACATTGCAGTACAGATTAGTACGATCATAATACTTGGCAAAATATGGAGTCTCAATGGAGTTGCAATGTCTCTTGTCATAGCACCTGCTTCTGAAACAATCTACTTAATCAGTGTAGATCACATAACACAAAAGAAATTGACAAAAAATTGATTTCTAAAATGAATCGCAATTCAAAGCTCTGAACAATATTGAGAAGTATTCAATATGTAAATATAAGCGCGAAAAATAAGAAATTGCATGACTGATTCTTCTAATGATTCAAATTCATTAATAAAAAGAATGAAAATAAAAATGCAACAAAAGTTCAACATAATCACAATAATAGAATATGCTTTATTAACAAAATATGAAAACGATATACGATTCACATGAGTTGTTAATCTAATGTCAACCGATGAAAAAAATAATATTAATCAAAATTTGCTAAATACCTGGCAAAAATTACAAAACAATGGAGAAATAGTTTACAATAAATTTCCCCACTTGAATTGTTCTGTAAAAGCAAGACATGATGTTAAGATTTTCAAAGAGTTTTGTTCTTTTTCCGGCAGTGTTTTGGATGTTGGTTGTGGTCCAAGCGTCCCTTCATATCTACAAGATAATAACAAGATCAGCATAGCCGTAGGAATTGATCCACTAATTTCATTTGGCAAATACGAATCAGATGAGAAAATCATACTTTTGAGATCCATAGGCGAGCATTTACCGTTTCAAGACAATTCTTTTGATTTCGTATGTTTTGCAACGTCCTTTGATCATGTTATTGAACCCATCACTGTTTTGAACGAAACTAAAAGAGTTTTGAAAAAAAATGGAGTTGCAATTTTCTGGATAGATGATGATAAACTAAATCTCATAAAACGTGCCTTACGCAAAACAAGGCGAATGATGAAGCATATAGAAAATGATCCCGCTATAGATTCACAAGAAATGTTGAAACAATCAATGGAAGTTCCATCTGGAGCTGCTGATGTGTTTCATGTTAGACACATTCATTTTAAGGAATTCAATGAACTTTGCAAATCATTAAAATTTAAAAAAATTGAAAAGTTAAAGATGGAAAATATCAAAAGCGTGTTTGTTAAATACATAAAAGAATAATTCATATTGTTTTGGTATGAATTTACCAAATATAATTTAAGATATACTATCCCATACCAATTGTAAGTATAGAAGCGTTTTTGAAATTAGCTTTATTTAAGATGTTTCTACCATCAAAAATTAAGAGTGGGCGTTTTGCTTCTCTAAATGCATTAGTAGTTAGTTTAGAATATAGTTTATGATCAGAGGAAATGAAGATCAAATCAGCATGATCAATTACTTTGGATATGTTTGAAGAAAGTTTCACCTGTGTGGGAAGAAGTTTATCTGCTATGATATATGGATCATGCACTTCGACCTTGCATCCTTTTCTTAGAAATTCCTTTACTACAGTATAAGTTGGAGAAAGTCTAGAATCAGTAACTTCTCCTCTAAATCCTAAACCTAAAACTGCTATCTTTGATTTTTTCAGATTTTTTTTATGTTTAAGGAGTAATGTTATAGAATCAGCTACGCATTTTTTTGGCATAAAATCATTTGTTGTTCTTGCATATTCTACCATTTTAAGAGGAATTTTAGATTCTACTGCTTTGTTAATAACAAATCTAGGATAAACTGGTATACACAGACCACCTACACCAGTTCCTGGATAATGTAAATGACAAAAAGGTTGAGAGTTTGCACCTTTTCTTGCTTCCCAATAGTTTACACCTGTATGTTCGCAAAAATTTGCCAGTTCATTTGCTAAAGCTATATTTACATCTCTATAAACTCCTTCAAATAATTTTTCAGCTTCTGCGTTTGCAAGAGATGAAATTTTTAAAACACCTTTTTTTGAAATAATTCCCAATAGTTCTTCTCCAAAGCCTTCACTTTTTTTTCCAAGACCTGCAACAATAGCTGGATAGTTTTGTTCAATATCTTGTAATGCCCTACCTTCAAAGATTCGTTCGGGGTTGTAAATAAGATAAAAGTCACGTTCTCCTTTAAGATTGCTATACTTTTCTAGAATTGGCAATATAGTATTTTCTGTTGTTCCTGGAGGCAAAGATGGTGAAATAAGTACAGCGTCATTTTTTTTCAAACCTTTAGCAATATCCTTTGTTACAGAAATAAGAGCATCAAGATCAATTTTGTTTTTTTTCAATCCAACTGGAACTGCAATAATTTTGATATGAGATTGTTTTGATGCATATACTCCATTAGAATTCAGTGACAGATTCCCAGCTTTTAATCCACTTGTAAATGTTATAGAAATAAATGGTTCCTTTTTATGCGAATTACCATTTTTTATTTCAGTTAATAGTTTTTCAGAAATATCTACCCCAATTACTTTAGCTCCTGCTCTAAGCCATGCTGCAGCTAAAGGACCGCCAACATTTCCTAATCCATAAACTGCAATTATTTGCTGTTTTTTCATAATGTTTGATCGAAGAGACAAATTTTACAGTTTTATTCTATTAAAGAGCATTATTTAAGGACTAATTATTTTTAAACAGATTTTTGTAACGTCATGTTTTTGAGCTTTAAGTTGAAAATTGATGATAGAAACATAATGACCCATACTTATCGTCTAAATTGGTGAGATAATTGAATATCAAGCCTGACAAAATTCAAATTCGTAATTTTTTAACTATTAGATATAATCCTCTTGATAAGCCCCTAATTTCTCCCGCTACTTGGCAGAATTTTAAACAAAAAATATCAGATCCACAAGGTTATCAAAGTGAAAATCTTTTAAAAAAATCAATTTTGAGAAGTTTGGACAAAATAGATGGAACAATTTGTGTTTCATTAAGTAGTGGAATAGATTCTACTTTATGTTTAGCGTTGTTGCGCAAGGTCTTTCCTAAACGTAAAATTTTAGCTATTTGCGCTGTTTTCGAGGATGCTGTAGATGAATCCAAAATAGCAAAACAAATTGCAGAAAAATTTGAAGTTGATTTTAAGATCCTTCACATGGAATCCTTGTTTGCTAACATGCCAGAGATAATATTTGTTACAAAAAAACCAAGATGGAATACTTATTCTCACCTTGTTGCAAAAGAAGCAAAAAGACATGGAAAAACTCTTGTGACTGGTGATGGTGCAGATGAACTTTTTGGAGGATATACTTTTAGATATGATAAATTCCTCAAATTACTAAAAGATAGAGATAGCTGGATAATCAGAGTTAAGAAATACCTAGAGTGTCACAACAGAGATTGGGTTCCAGATCAACAGGAACTTTTTGGCAATAAAATAAAATTTGATTGGAATGAAATGTACAGATATTTTAAACATTCATTTGTTAATCCTTTATCTCCACTACAACAAGTCATGTTAGCTGATTTTAATGGAAAGCTTCTTTATGACTTCATTCCAACAGGAAGAGCCATTTACAATCATTACAATCTTGTAGGGGCCTCTATTTTCTTGGATACTGATGTAATACGTTTTGCTCAACAACTTCCTATTGAACAAAAATATGATCATAGAAAACAGATAGGCAAGTTGATCCTACGAAAAATTACTGAAAGGCTAGGTGTAAGACATTCTAATGAAAAACTTGGTTTCTCTCCAAGCTTATTTTTTGACTGGAAGAATCATGGAAAAAATATTTGCCAAAACTATCTATTAAATAAATCTTCAAACATATTTCATAACAAGATTATTAATTATGATTGGGTGGTAAAAGCTTTCGAAAAGATTGAAGATGACGGTGATGTAAGATACTTGAATCGTCTCATATCAATTCTAGCCTTAGAAATTTGGTACCGGATATTTATTACAAAAGAAATGAAAGAAACTCAAACATTAGCTTGATTAGTTTTATGTAAAAATCATGATTTGTTAGATTATATTTACCTAGGTGATTCCAAAAAGGAAGTGTGTCAATAAAATGAATGAAGTTATAGTAACTGGCGGTGCTGGCTTTGTAGGTTCCCACTTGGTTGATTCGTTAGTAAAGGAAGGCATCAAGATAACAGTAATTGATAATTTTAGTAATGGTGTAATGGAGAATATAAAACAGCATGAAGAAAAAATCAAAATTATAAAATTTGATATTGTGAATCGTGATTGGAGTATTCTTGACGACATAAATCCTGATACCATATTTCATCTTGCAACACATCCTCGTTCATTTAGTTTACAAGATCCCATTAGAGATGCAGAGGTAAATGTACAAGGAACCTTAAATGTACTTGAATATGCAAAGGAAAAAAAATCAAAAGTAGTTTACACTAGCAACAGTGGAATTTGTGGAGATCCTCAATTTTTACCTGTCAATGAAGAACATCCTGTTGACTGTAAAACTCCATATGATGCAAACAAATTGGTTGGAGAATATTACTCAAAGATATATTATAAAATTCATGGTGTTTACGTAGTAATTTTTAGGCTAGCTACAGTCTATGGTGAACGACAAAGAGTTAATGAAAAACTGGGATGGAGGCCTCTTATTCCAACTTTTGTAGAAAAACTTGAAACTGGTCAAACTCCCCTTATTCAATGGGATGGAGAGCAGACAAGAGATCTAATTTACGTAAAAGATGTTGTAGATTGTCTAATTTTAGGAGCAAAATCAAAGGATCATGGAGGAGAGATGTTTCTGTTGTCTACAAATAAAGAAACATCAGTAAATTCAGCTTTTGATACAGTAAGCAAGATTACTGGGAAAAAAATACAGCCCCAATATGCAACAAAATTACCAGGAGATCTGAGAAGAATGGTTCTTTCTTACGAAAAAGCTAAGAAAGCATTCGGATATTCCCCAAAAATCGACTTGACTGAAGGTGTAACGCGTTATGTGAACTGGTATAGAGATCATAAAAAACATCTCTAGTTCTAGGGTTCTTTTCTAGTCATATTTGCTCAAAAACAAATAATTAATCAGATTCAAGGAGTAGACGCAAGATTTGACAATAAGAATACTTGCCATAGGAGATACGGCAAACAATATTGCCATCTTACGAAAATTTGTAAAAAGATCTACCATTCATTTGATTAATTTTCCACGAAGAGGTCCTGCGGTTTACACTTATGCTGAAGATGTAGAATTTTTTTATTCTTTAAAGATATCAGAACAAGTCAAAAAAATTAATCAGATAAAAAACAATTACGATATTTGCTTAGTCAATTCGTGGCCTGGTGCACGAGTAGCCTATTTGGCAGGAATTAACTACATAATGTATTTTGTTGGTGGAGACATAGTCACTCCTCCTTTTGTGAAAAATCCAAAGGTAGATTATTTAGAAGAATCCATCCATAAAATGAATACTATAGAAAGATTGTTCTACAAGAAGGTCTTTGATACCGCAATTGCTTGTGTAACCATAACGGAAGAATATTTCAATCATTTAAAGAAATACAGAACAGATGGAATTAGAATAGACAGGATTCCTGTAGATATAACAATCTATAATGAAAACGTAAAACCTATTGAAAGAGAGAAATCCAAATTTGTTTTTTTTAGTCCACAAAGGTTTGGCCTAGAAAAAGGCGGCGATATAATCTGGGAAGCATTGAGATTGTGTAAATCTGATTTCGAGGTTCTTCAAGTAGAATGGTTTGATGAAAGAACCCCACAAGAACAGGAGATAAAAAGAAAGTTCATAGAAACAAAGCCCCCCCAAGTAACATTCATTCCACTGATAAAAAGGGATGACATGCCAAAATACTACAGATTTGCTGATGCTGTACTTGGTCAAATGAGAGCAGGAATACAAGGTGGGATAGAGAGAGAAGCTCCATGGTGTAAAACACCAGTAATTCATTATTCAGATCCACAAAGAAAGATCATACTGGATGGAAAAGAGATCAATCCTCCATACTTGCCACACTCACGTGATCCGAGAGAATTAGCAAATTTAATGGACAAAATAGTACAATCCAAAGAATTTAGGGATAAACTGTTAGAAGAAGAATACCGGTTTGTGAAAGAACAATCAGATCCTGAAAAGGCAATTCCAGAATGGGAAAATCTTTTTGCAGATATGGTTAAGAGATACAAATCTATTCATAGAAAGCATTCATCATTGAAATTAAAATTTGTTAGTTATTTAGTATATTTTGTTGAATCATATGTATATGGTAAAAAATTGAAAAGGAAGTGGATTCAGCAATATGGTGAGTCTGAATTCCACAAGCTGTACAAATAACCAAAATTGTAATACATTTAGTTATAATCTATAATTTTTTACCAGTTACACTTATGCCACTTTCAATTTCATTAAAATGAGTTATCTTAACTTTTACATCACTAAACCATTTTTTAACTTCTTTTGGAGTATGTCTATATGCAAATTTTGGAAAATACCAATCAAAATTAGTCATAACACCTCTTTCAAAATTTCCATCCTCAGGCCAGAAGCATTTAAGGAAATTCCAATAAAAAAAACGTTGAACATCATAAGTTCCTGCCTTTATTTTCAGAAGTTGTATATCATGCGGTATAGTAATTTTTTTCTTGAGTTTAGCAAGACTTCTACCAAGATATGTCATATCCTTTGAGAATTCTACACATTCTTTTTCTGACATTTTGATTGTATGACTTCTGATATAATCATCCGCGAATTCTCTCATTGGCCCCTTTTTATTATACACATAGATAGAGATCAAGCCTTTGTTTTCTAGGAATTTTGTAAGATATTTGAAAGATGTTTCGGTGTCCTTGGTGTGATGCAATACTTGATCTGAACAGATAAAATCAAAAAAATTCTTCCTAAAAGGGAGGTTTCTTAGGTCAGCTTGTAAGAAATGGACATTAGAAATACTTCCATATTTCTTATAAGCAAAATCTATACTACTGCTTGCATCAATAGCAAAAACTTCTGCTTTAGGATTTGTAGAAAAAAGTTTTGCGCTGTTGCCTATTCCTGTTCCAGCATCCAAAATTCTGTGCCTTGTTTTTAAGAAATTATTAAGGTTTTTGAGAGTTTTCCAGCCAAATCTGCTAACAAACCAATTTTGTTGTTTTAAGAACCATTTTTTATGATGATAATGTTTGTTATATTTGTCCCATTTTGAAGAAAAGGCATCTTCGGTTTTTACAAAGTCTTTTTCTTTATCTACAACAAATCTAGGAATGCCTTTATTTATCTTAAATTTATGCTTGTTATCACAAATCAAGAGACCCTCCATTATTTCCAAATTGTTTCGTTTCAAGGTTTTAAGAACAAAATTTTTGCCACACATAGGACAAACCACATATTTTACTAGGATCCCTTTCAATTCTGATAGCAGTTTTTTTCAGGTAAATAAAAATCAATAGGAAGTAATGGAAAAGGCATATTAATTTATAGAATTAAGGTTTTCTGAAATCACAACGTTGTGGTAGGTTTTATCTCTCTTGTTACAAATAATCTAAACCAAATTTCAAATGCCAATAATCCAAGAAATTTGTTCGCATATCTCACATCTGGTTCCTTACCAAGTTTTTTAAGGTGTTTTTTTATCCAGTCTTGTTTTATCCATCCTTCTTTAATGATTCTTGCATCAGATAAATAATAATCACATAGTTCACGTCCATGAGTGTTCAATAGATTAATAGTATTAACTGAAAAACCTTGTTTTGTTCTAGATATCATACTATCACTTACATATTTTCGAAGAATTTTTCTAAGTAAAATCTTTCCAAGATCTCTTTTACTATCATATTTTAATTGATATGGTAAATGAGTCGCATAGGAAATTAATTCTTTTGATAGTAGAGGAGAGATTGATCTTACACCAAAATGTTTGTGAATTTTTTTATTAAGTGGTATCCAATTGTATAATAGTTTTCCATTAAAATCAGCTAGAAAAACTTGTGCTATAGATGGAAGTGGATTATCAAAATATGGTTTTAAATTATTATAGATTTCATTCCAAGAGAAATGTGCTTTTTTACCAAACAAATCCTCTTGGTCAGGAACCCAATCTCTTTCATGACATTTCAGATATGCTTTTACTTTCTCGGTTGGTGAAAAATTCGACTTTATTAATGATAAGAACTTTTTATATCTAAAAGTATATCCTCCAAAAAGCTCATCTCCACCATCTCCAGATACAAGGGTCTTTGAGAGAGATTTTGTCTTTTTGACAACATAATACCAATGCAAGTCCCAAAAAGGTAGTTTTATGATGCTGATTGCTTTTGGTAATTCTTTGAGGTAATTTTCTATATATATGACATGATGATCTGCTTCAAATCTTTCTGCTATTTTTGCTGCGTATGTTGATTCATCAATACTGTCAGCAAATTTAACAGAAATTGCATCAATATCAAGATGAGGACATGTCTTTCTTAGCAAGCTAAGAATTAAAGTAGAATCTATACCACCACTAAGAGCAACTGCAACCTTTAGTTTCGAATTATTAAAATTTTTTTTAATAGTATTTCGTATAGTTTTTTCAATATGGATAGAAGGTTCGCTAACTGGTTTTTCTACAAAATCTTTCCATGTTAATTTTGGTAGAAAAGTTTTTTGTGTAGAATCGTATCTAAGAGTAAGAATATTTTTTATTGATGCAGTTTTGATTTGGTTAAACTCCCCCACGTCCAATGCCTCTGAAAATCAAGCCAGCTTTTTTTGCGGCATGAACGTCAACTAGTCCCCTAGCATCAACTAGAACCGGAGTTTTCATTTTGGCTGCAAACAACGTAGGTTCAATACTACGAAATTCTTTATGTGCAGTAACAATTATTGCAGCATTTGCATTTGTTATTGTACTTACAAGATCATCTTCAGTCTTATGTGAAAATATTTCACTAGATTTGAAATAAGGATCATAAATTTTTATTTTTGCATCAAGTTGATCTAATCTTTTTATTATTGCTTCAGCTGGCGATAATTGAATATCCCGTACATTTGGTTTGTAAGATAGTCCTAATATTGCAATGGTACTGCCTTTTACTGATTTGCCAGCTTCGTTTAATGCATCAGCAAGTAATTCAACAACATGATATGGCATAGATTCATTGGTTTCTCTAGCTGCTCTGATTATCCTTAACATACCATTATTTTCCATACCTCGTGCAGAATTTAGGATTTGATATGAATTTACGGGTAGGCATGGTCCACCAACCCCTGCGCCCGGATAATGAGTTTCAAAGTTGTATTTTTTATCACATGCTTCAAGGACTTGAATTATATCAATTCCAAGGTTTTCAAATAAAATCGCCAGTTCATTTACAAATGCAATGTTAATGTCACGAAACACATTAGCAGTAAGTTTTGCAGCATTAGCTGTTTTGCAATCAGACATTTTTATCATTTCGACACCAAAAACATGTGCATATATTTCTGAGACAATATCAGTTGTTCTTGTGTCTATTCCACCTACAAGTCTAGGTAATTTTTTAAAATCGCTTAGTATTTCTCCAGGATTAGCAGTTTCTGGACATGTGGCTATGCTAAAATCTTTGCCAGCTTTTAATTTTTGATCATTGTTTTCAATAAGTGAAATTAATTCATTTTCAACAAATCCTGGTTCAATTGTGCTTTCTACCACTATCAACGAACCTGGCTTTAGTAATTTGCTGAGGCTTTTTACAACAGATATTAATGCAGAGTAATCTGGTATGTTGTTTTTATCCATTGGAGTAGGCAGTGACAGAATTATAAGATTAGATTTTGGAATTGCTTCGCCAATGTCTGTTGTTGCAGTGAATGTTTTATTTTTAATTACATCTTCAAATATTTTATCAAAACCAGGTTCATCCCTTATTGGGTAGTTACCAGAATTTATCATTTGAACCAATTTGGCATTAATGTCAACTCCAATAGTAGGTAAACCAGAATGTGCAAACGATAGAGCTGTTGGAAGACCAATTCTCCCTATGCCCACTACGGAAACTCTTATTTGTCCGGATTTTAGATAATTTCTGATTTCATCAATAGTCAGTGAAATAATGTTTTTAGAAATTCCTTGACTCAATTTTTCAACTCAGTCCTTTTTTTATCATTAACAGAACATGATTGGCTTTTCTGAGTTTATATAAATTTGTGTCTAATTTTGTCTCTCAAAACTTAAAGATGAGACTAGAAAAGCATTCAATATGAATTTTATAGTAACTGGTGGGGCAGGATTCATTGGAAGTCATATAGTAGAACATCTGGTAGAACAAAATCATTCTGTAACGGTGATTGATAATTTCCATACTGCCAAGCTAGAAAATTTATCAAGATTTAGGAACAAAATAGAAATTTTGGATATGGATATTTTAGATTATGAGAAGTTGAGAAGTGTTGTTAAAAATGCTGACGGTATATTTCATGAAGCTGCGCTTACCCTAGTACAAGAATCTTTTACAAAACAAAAAGAATATCATGATGTTAATGTGACTGGTACAGAAAACATCTTCAGGCTTGCAAAAGAATTTGGTTTTAAAGTTGTCTATGCAAGCAGTTCAAGTGTATATGGTGATACAAAAAAAATTCCAATCAGAGAAGATGCTGAAAGAAAACCACTTAATCCGTATGGCAATACAAAATTAGAAGATGAGTATCTTGCAGAAAAATATTCAAAATTAGGAGTACATATCATAGGATTAAGATACTTTAACGTGTATGGACCAAGACAAAATATTGCTTATGCAGGTGTAATTACAAAGTTTTTAGAAAATATTGCAAATGGTAAAGCTCCAATAATTAATGGCGATGGTTTGCAAGTAAGAGATTTTGTCTATATAAGAGATGTAGCAAAAGCAAATCTAATGGCTATGGAAAGCAAAGTGAATTTTGCTTTTATTAACATTGGTACAGGTGCAGCATTATCAATTAATGATCTAGCAAATATCATCATAAAAGCATCTGGTCTTGCCATAAAACCAGTTCATGGTCCACCTCTTGAGGGTGATGTTAAAGATAGTCAAGCAGACGTTAGTTTAGCAAAAAAATTACTTGGTTGGAAGGCTGAAACAAAACTTGAAAACTGGTTAAATGAGACAGTACAGCAAATCATGAAAAATTAGTTTTTAAGAAGATTTTCATAAAAATTAACGTATTTTGGCATCAATATATCGCATGTAAAATTTTTCATTAAATAATCATAACCAGCATCAGCTAACTTTTTTGCAAATTCTTTGTTTTCTAATATTTGATTGATTGCATCAGCCAATTTTTTTGGTTCATTTGGTGGAACAAGTATGCCAGTAACATTATGTGCAACAATTTCTGGAATGCCACCAACATTTGTTGCAACAATTGGAACTCTAAAGTAATATGCTTCCTTGATGACTTGAGGAATGCTTTCCATTCTAGATGGAACTACAAGAAGATCAGATGCTTTCAGAGTCATCATTGCTTCTTTCCATGAAACATCAGTGCAATATACTACTTTTCCTTTGATCTGTGTTTCAATGCTTCGAAGTATGTCTATTCCTTTTTCAAAACTGTCTCTGCCAACATATGCTATTTGATTTTTAATTTTTGGAACATCTGGAATGTCTTTGAATAACGAAGTATCAAGAGGAGCAGGCAAATATTCAAAATCAAATCCTAATTTGTCTTTGTATGCTTTTTGTACTGCTTTTGAGTCAGTAGTAATTTTGTCTGGCCATTTTAGCATGTTTGGCTCTGCAATGTCTACCATTTTTTTTGTTGTAGTTGAATGAATTTTTCCTACTTGATCAGCATAAACTCCATGTACAGACAAGACTTTCTTTTTTGCCTTTGCAGCACGCATAGCAAATGTTGATGGAACATTAAATGCATGAACAATATCATATTTTTCTTTATCCAACTTTGCTTTTAGTGTGCTTAATATCGCAAAGCTTGGATTCTTTAGATTTTTAATCGGTATGTGAGGAGCGTGCATCAATTTCACATCAAACCCTTGTTCTCTCAGTTTTCTGGCAATTCTAGCTGCATGTCCTCCAATGCCACCGGTATATCTTGGAGCAATAAACAATAATTTTATCATAGAACACCAATTTTACTTGTCAATGGAATATTACCCTACAAGGCAGTTTATAGTATTTTGGTGATCTGAAATTATGTTGATTTTATATTTCCTAAATGTTAAAGGACTTACATTAAAGCTTGTGAAGCTTCGTGGAACATTTGGCTTTTTGCACAGCCTGCAGCAAGTTCGTCGCCTGATCCTCTTCGCATGATTCCCCTATAGAGACCATCTTCTAGTTTTGCTCCAACTCGTTGTTCCCATTCCTCTACTGATGTAGAATATTTCTTTTGGATTCTATCTCTATACCACTCTGGTATTACATTAAATGCACAGAATGGAATTATTCTAAGATCTGGTGTTACGTAGTGAATGTCACATCTTTGCAGTCTTTCAAGATCTTCGTTATACTTGTCTTGGAAGTGCATCATGCCTAAGAAGAGTCCTTTGACATGCCATGAACCTACAGAATCAAATGATCTCTTCATCAATATATTGCTAAACATCTTTGCTAGATCAAGGCCTGCTGGTTGTTTCTTTTTGTCTACAAAGCTTGAGAGTTTTTTCACAACCTCTAGCATTGTAAAGTATTTGTTCTTGCCAGAACGAATTTCGTCTGCCTTGTCTTCAAAGAGTTCTAACATTCCTTGAATATCTGCGAATTTTGTTAGTGGAACGAATTTTTTGGTATCTTGGTCTTCGAAGATGTAAGTACCAGCACCGCATGCAAAGTGAATTGATAACTCGTATTTTGGTTTACTTGAAAATGCTTCAATAACGTTTGTCAGCGGCATACAGCTTGGGACTGGGAACCAGTCATCAACTGTGACCTCCGCTCCTGTTTGCTCTTCGATTCTTTGTATGCAATCAGGAATTGTGATTCTGTATTTCTCACGTTCTTTCTTGCCCATTCTTCCTGTCAATGAAACTGGCTGGAAGTTTACTGCGTGTACAACATCAAGATTCTTTTGTGCATATCTAATAATGCCACCTAGTTCATGATCATTAATTGATTTGATAACTGTTGGAACAAAGACAACCGTGGTTCCTGTCTTTCTTGCACTTTCTAATGCGTATGGAACTTCCCAGTGATTCTTTGGGTTTGTTCTTGGAGTTACACCGTCAAAACTTAGATAAAGATTATTGACACCAGCTAGTCTTACTTCTCGCATTGCTTCTGGATCTAAAGCAAATCTAATTCCGTTTGTATTCATTTGAATATGATCAACGCCTTCTTCTTTCATTATTTTTATAACATCAACAATGTCTTCTCGTAACATTGGTTCTCCGCCAGTAATCTGCATAGAGTTTCCTGGAATTGGTCTTTCTGCTCTTAACGTCTTCATCATTGCTCGCACTTGATCTTGTGAAGGTTCATACATGTATGCGCCTTCAAGACCTTTCTTTACATAGAAAAAGCAATACCAACATGTCAGATCACATCTGTTTGTTACTATCATGTTTGCCAGTCCAGTGTGTGACAAGTGATTCGAACATAAACCACAGTTGTTTGGACATGAACATTTGTCAATCATTACGTTTGGAGCATGTGCACCTTTTCCGTCCATCCAATAAGTACTAAATTTCTTGTACATATCATAAGAACCAAAATAGAGTTCTTCGCATTCACCATGCGTTGGACAGGTTTTTGTCATGAATACCTTACTGTCTCTCTCAAAGACTTCTGCATCAAGTATCATGTTACAGTCTGGACAGATGCTTTGAGTAAATCTTATCGTAGCCTTCTTTCCTAATGTAGGTACCTTCTGGTTGGATATCTGTATCAGTTCCATGCTTAACTACGCATATTTTAAAAAATGAGTATTTAATCAATTTCCTACTATACACCACATGAATTGGTAGACAGACATGTCTTGCGTGAGAACTAGGCACAATCAGCCATAGTTGACATATATAACAAAATGTCCCTAATGATCCTTAGAGATGAGTCTTTCAGATAAGACACGTAAAGCACTTGAAAAAATAGGTCTTACAAGTTATGAGATAAAGGTATACTCTGCCTTATTGAAAACAGGTCAGATAAATGCCTCTGATCTAAGTCAGAAATCAAGCGTTCCATATTCGAAGATATACGAGGTGTTGGGCACATTGGAAGAAAAAGGATGGATTGGTTCTGACGATTCTAGACCTACACAGTATTTTGCAAAGCCACCCACAACTGCTATAGAGACTTCACGACAAAATTTCGAATCTGATTTTAAAAACAATGAATCTATTATTTTAAAAGAACTTACACCGCTTTACGAACAAAGCGGTACAAGTGAAAGGCCTGACATTTGGGTTCTTTCCGGAGTAGTAAACATTGCTTCTAAAATTTTAGAGATGGTAGACTCGTGTAGAAACGAAGTACTGATTGCCATACCAAAGGTTGCAGAAAACCTGGCAAAGGAGGCATTACCAAAACTCAGATCATTGCACGACAAAGGAGTTGAAATAACAATACTAGTTTCCGAAGATGTTGATTCTGAAACTCTCAAATCTTTGTCAAGAGTAGCCAAGGTAAAGGTGAAAAAAGGACTTTTTGGAGGCGGAATAATATCGGACAAGAGATATGTAGTAATATTACTTGGAGAAGATCTTGGCGCCTCTGCAGAAGCAGTTGCAATCTGGGCTGATCATTCAGGTTTAGCTGGTTTTGCACGCGAATATTTTGAATATTTATTAAAAGAATCAAAAGACGTAAAGTAAGTATTTGTGATAATATAATATGAAAAAAGATGAAGTACTATTTGTTGGCACTGCAGAAGCAGAACATGTAGAAATGTACCTAAAAGCTATATGGCATATCAAAGAAAGTGGAGATCCTGTAAAAATAAGCACCATTTCCAAGATGTTAAACGTTAGGCAGCCAAGTGTTGTACAAATGTTAAAAAAACTAAATGAGTCAAAGCTTGTAAATTATAACAAAACTGGAGTATCTCTTACCAAAAGTGGTGAACAGGTAGGTACTAACATGATGCGAAATAGTAGATTGCTTGAAGTATTGATGGACAGTGCACTTAAGGTCGATATTGACGAAGAGATGGTTTGCGGAATTGAACATCACATGAATGAACAATTCACAGATGCTCTTTGTACTATGTTAAAACATCCAAGACAATGTCCACACACACATGATATTCCACGCGGTAAGTGTTGTAAAAATTAATTTTGAAATAAGTTATATCACAGTATTGATTCGTAATATCATGACCTGTTTCTGTGGATGCGAAACTTATGTCAAAGATGCTAATGGCTTTAAGGTTGGATGTGTAAAGTGCGATCACGGTCCTCAAAATCATGAAGAGAGTTTCAAGCTAAAATCAAACCTAGAAGATAGTCAAAAGCGTGGTTCTCTTTCATAATCATTCTCCAATTAATTTAACAAGCACCCTTTTTGATCTTCTTCCGTCAAACTCTCCATAGAAAATTTGTTCCCATGGTCCAAAGTCAAGTTTTCCTTTTGTTATTGCTACAACAACTTCTCTTCCCATGATCTGTCGTTTTAAATGCGCATCAGCATTGTCCTCACCTGTTCTGTTGTGTTGATATTGATCTATTGGTTCATGCGGAGCTAGTTGCTCAAGCCATTTTTCACAATCGTGATGTAATCCAGTTTCATCATCATTGATAAACACGCTAGATGTTATGTGCATTGCATTTACCAAGCAAAGACCATCCTTGATTCCACTTTTTTGAACAATCTTTTCAACCTGTGATGTTATGTTCACAAATCCTCTTCTTGAAGGTACGTTGAATGTAAGATATTCTGTAACCGAATTCATTATCAATCATGATTGTATATTTATGATAAATATTTAGTGCAGGCTCAGAACTCAAGATCCTTCTCATCAAATCAAAGGGATTTGGTCATCAACGCCTGCAGCAACTAATTTTCATTGTTCCTAATTGAGTCTTTCAAGAAGCTTGATAAAAGGCAGAGGTCAGAATTTAGATTATATGGTCGCAATAGATGCTGCGTGCTCCCTTGAAAGTTTCAGGAAGTTTGTGATCCTTAGCACATGCAATTCTTTCGTTCCTGAAAGCTACTTTGAGGATTACGAGGTATTTCCAGAACGTGAAGAAAGTCCTGGGCTTATTTATGTCGAAGCTGCAGACAAGGTAACTCTCAAGAAAATTCGTGACATGACTTTTGTCAATGCAAAGGACGTTTTAGGAATAATATATTCATCAAAAAGTGGAAACACCAACTTAAAGTGGCGTCAGATTAGGCGAAATAGTGGAAAAGTAATTGGTGATGCATCTACCAATACACTTGTAAACTTGACAGAAGCAGGCGTTATTACGCAAGAATGGGTCCAAAATTATCTAAGAAAAAAAGCTGGAGAAAAACAGCAAGCCAAAACAAGCGAATTAACTAACTAAACCTCTTTTTATTTTTGTTTTTTAATGTTAAAGTTACAAAATGATCGCAAAATCAATTGATGAAAATTCAGTAGCGTTAATTCCAGAAGAATCAGACGATCTATTTACATTACGAAGAATAATAAAAAAAGGAGATAGACTTACTGGAGACACTACACGTGCAATAAAGCAAGAAAAGGAATTTTCAAGACCCGATAGAGGCGAACGAGTTAAAATAAGAGTTGCATTAGAAGTTGAAAAAATTTCTATTGATGATGTGGTAGATAGACTAAAAGCTCATGGAACAATAATAGAATCAGACAGTGAATCAGTTAAAAAGGGATCACATCATTCTCTGGCACTTAAGATTGGAGAACCATTTACCTTAGCAAAAAAGAATTGGGCAGATATTGAAAGAAAACTAATCTATGAAAAAAAAGAAAATCATAGTTTCTTACTTGTAGCTATAGACACAGGTGATAGTGGAATAGGAAGACTGAGTGGTACGCATCTTAGGCTAATGCCAAACATGTATTCTGGAGCAAGTGGAAAAAGATACAAATCAAAATTTAACATTGAGACTTTTTTTGAGGATGTTCAAAGTGCAATATCTACTTCCATACGAGAGGGTGATCTCATAATAATATTTGGACCAGGAGAGACAAAAAATAGATTTAGAAATTTTCTTGCAGATATGCCTATTGGCAAAAAACATAAAATTCAAGTTATTGAAGGCATAGATTCTGGTGGTGAGGATGGAATTTACACTTTCATAAAATCAGAGGCCATGAAACAAGTAATGGCACAAAGCAAGATTGCCAAAGTCTCTACAATCATTGATGAAGTAATGCTTAGAGTCAACAAGAAGAGCAATAAATTTACCATGGGTTTTGATGAAACCACAAAGGCAAATGATGCAGGAGCTGTAGAATCACTTGTTTTTTCAGATAAAGTTTTTGAAAAACAGGATGAAGATAAGATAATAGAATTTCTCAATCAAGCAGAAAGCAAAGGAGTCAATGTATTTGCAGTTGATTCTACAACGGATGTGGGATTAAGAGTTTCATCATTGGGCGGAATTATTTCACTTTTGAGATTTGTTCCACCTAGTTGATTGCACTAGCCAATCAAAATAAGACTTGTTTATGGAATTTATTTTTATCTCTGCAATTTCCGGTACTTTATATGAATGTAATTTTTTGATCTCACTTTTTAATGATGAACTTGCTTTAGTTGTTGTTTTAAAAAATGCCAGAAATTCCTCTGTTTTTTCCATCTTGCCTTTCCATATGTAAACTGAATTTATTTTAGTAAAGTTTACACATGCAGCAAGCTGTTTTTGTACCACTACATTTGCAGTTTTTAGAACAGATTTCTTGTTAGGATATGTTGAGATTATTATCATTGCTCCCATAGCAACCGATAAATTTGCCCTGACTAAAAAGAGTATCAATTAACTTGGCATATAATTTTTTGACGCAGAACTCTATCATTTACGTTTTGATTATATGGGTAATAGTATTCACGATTGCAAAAGTTTCCAAGCTTGATAAACATGGTTTTGAGATAAAACCCTATAGTATAGTATACAAAAATCAAAAGGTACAAGTTGTTCTAACTAGGATTTTAGGTCGAACTCAAAAATTAACAAGGCTATTTTCTAATACAAGTGTAATTGCCGGTTTCATAATGATGGGATTTGCTTTTTGGTATCTTATATCCAATCTTTCCAATTTCTTTGTAAAGCCAGAGTCATTTGCTGCTATGACAGTCCTAATACCAGGTGTCACGATCCAATCAGGACCAAACATTGCATATTTTTTGCTGGCTGTTCCAATTGTTCTTGTTATTCATGAAGGTGCACATGGTATTGTAGCAACTTTAGAAAAAATAAAAATTAAAACTGGCGGTTTTGCTGTATTTATTGCATTATTTGCAGGATTTGTAGAACCAGATGAGGAAGAGTTTGCCAAGTCACGTAAGATTTCAAAGCTTAGAGTAATAGGTGCCGGAGCAACATCAAATGTTCTTTTTTCATTCATCATAGCTGGACTGCTAATTTTCAATCCCTCATTTGCATTATTAATGCCAGATCCAATTCGTAGTGCATTTTACCACGAACCTTTAGGTGTACCAATAATTTCAGTAACTGAAGGATCAGGTGCATCAAAAGCGGGACTGCTCAAAGATGACATCATTACTGCAATTAATGGAATACCTATTGTTAATCCACAAGATTTTCAAAAAGTAAATTTGAAACCGGGAGAAACTGCGTCAGTATCAATACTCAGAGAAGGACAAGTTTCACAAATTTCTGTTATTCCTACACCTTCAACAGTTGATCCACAAAAGGGAATGCTTGGAATTTTAAGAGCTGCGTTTCCAGCATATCAACCAGTTGTACCATATTACATCCATTGGAGCCCAGAAGTATTCATGTTTCTTCTTTGGCTTTGGATGCTCTCATTTTTTATCGGCATATTCAACATGCTTCCTCTTCCTATACTTGATGGCGGAAAATTCATCCAAAGCATAATTGAGAAAAAAATCTCAGACAAAGCAGTAAAGATTACCATGTTGTCAGTTTATGCACTAACTTTGGCTTTGTTTGGACTTAACATAGCATTATCAGTAGTCAAATCCGGTTTTATTACAATATAAAATAGAATTACAGATTTTCTGAAAATCATATATGATTAAATTTAGGTATGAAAAAAATCCAATATGAAATGTGACAGATGTGACAATGTAGCTGCATATTCCAGAAAATATTCTGGAGAAAACCTTTGTGCCAATTGCTTTTCAAATTCCATATTACAAAAAACAACAAGAGCAATATCAAAATATAACATGATAAAAAATGGTGATGTTATTGGCGTAGCAGTATCAGGAGGAAAAGACTCGCTTTCTCTTTTACACGTGCTTAAAAAAATGTCCGAATCGCATAATTTTGAGATCAAAGCAATAACAGTAGATGAAGGAATACCTGGTTATAGAGACGAAGCGCTGGAAATTGTAAAAAATTTTTGCAACAATATTGGAGTAGAATACAAAGTATTTTCATATAAAGATCTTTTTGATATAACTTTAGAGGAATCTTTAGAACTTAGAGAAAATGAAAAAATATCTTCGTGTTCTATATGTGGAACCCTAAGAAGACGGGCAATTGATTTTGGTGCAAAAGATTTAGGTGTAGATGTAATTGCAACAGGTCATAATCTAGATGATGTTCTTCAGACTTTTGTCATTAATATAATATCTGGAGATACAAACAAGATAGGCTGGATGGATCCTGATACATCATCCAACAAAACTAGAAAGATAAAACCATTTTGTGATATATACGAAAATGAGATTGTGTTTTACGCGTTTGTAAATGAGATTCCTTTCCAATCAGAACAATGTCCTCATATGAATGAGGGAATAAGAACAGAGATACGGGAGTTTTTGAATTCTTTGGAAAATAAACACAGTGGAATTAAAAATAACATGTACAAATCAATAATGAGGATTTCTTCAGTGGTTAAAGACTCTAACTACAAACAAAGAAAAATTTGTTCCAATTGTGGGAGTGAGTGTACTGGAGATATATGTTCAGTCTGTAGTATACTTGTAAATCTAAAGCGTGACTAATCCTAATGCAAATATAAGATTTGATTGTAAGAATAAGTGGTAGTAGGGAAGATCGGGGCGCTAGCCGTGCCCCAAATCTGAAACCGGCTATACGCAGAGATCAGATAACTGCTGGGTAAATCTCTAGATGGATAGTACTCGCTTGACTTGCGGAAATGAAATCACGCCGAAGCGGGTGGATACAGGACTGGAGCTGTCCGAAGGGATAGTCTCCAAGACCGAACTGCTGAAAGGGATGAGGTCCGGGAGGGAGCAATCCTAAGGCGGAGTATCCACGCTGCGTCGTCTACGTGGCGGATCTTGCTTGACATGAAATGAGACTATCTGCCTAGACTGGAACTGGTAGAGCTACTACTAAATATTCCCTAATCAATGCGGTAAACGTGGATCTAATTTCTTCAGGACGTGCAAGAAGCTATGATGATTTTAAGAAACAGATTTCTCCTTTAATGAAGCCAGTATTTGACTCATTAAGAGAATATTGTTTGTCTCTTGGAAAAAATGTAGTTGAAGACGTACGGATGCACAGGGTGGTGTTTTGTAAATCAATGACTTTTAGATTCTTTGCAGATATGGAGCCTCAGCGTGATTCTATCTTAATAAAAATAAGAAGAGATAGAAAGGAACTGCAAAAAGAAATTGAGATAAAAGCTGATCAAAATCTTGATGATGTAAAAAATCTTCTCCTTGATGCATATAATACAATACACTAGATCAGGATTTCAAATTTTGAAAATTCATCCGTGTAGTTTTCATTTATAATTTCAACGTAATCTACAATGGCACTTGGTGGTCCCATGTGACTCCATTCTATTACAGAATTTACATCATTGTCTTTTCCTTCAAGAATCGCCTCTACTCTTTTGTCTTGAAGATTTCTTACCCAACCTGTCACGTTTTTCTTTTCTGCAACATCTTTCATTCCCTGACGGAAATAAACTCCTTGAACTTTTCCTTTAACAAATATATGAACGCGTTTCTGCGACACATCAAATATTTTCATTAAAGTCTTAATTAATTTTGGGGATTTTTTTTAAAAATTATTGTCTTTCTTTGATTCGTGCTCTACCAGTCTTTCTAGCTGCTATGCTACCCACTTTGCGTCCTGGTGGCGCATTTCTTGATACCGTAGAACTTTTACCTACGTGTTGGTGTCTTCCTCCTCCGTGTGGGTGTACATAAGCTGCTTGTGCAACTCCTCTTACGATTGGATATTTGTGACCCTTAGATCGTTTTCTTCGCCATGCTGGACCTGCCCTCATAAATGGTCTGTCACCAGTACCACCACCTGCAAGAATTCCAATCATGGCTCTATTTTGAGGATTGAGCGTAGTAAATTTTCCAGATGGAAGTTTTATTGTAACTCCTTCTGAACTGTGAGAAAATACAGTGGCATAAGTTCCAGCTGATTTTACAATAGAACCGCCGTCACCAAAGTGTTTTTCAACATTGCTTACGATAGTTCCATCTGGAATGTTTTGAATACTAATTACATTTCCTGAAGAAACTTTTGAATTTAATCCAAATTGTACTTTTGAGCCAATCTTAGTACCAAGAATTGATGGAAAATAAGAAACAGCGCCATTATCAAATCTAACCTTTGCAAGAGGGGCATCGCGACCTGTCTCATGAACAAGATCTATGACTTCGCCTTCTCGTTGTTCTGCGAGTGCAAATCGTGGATATTTTGCTGGAAGTAACTTGCCAGTAGATGCAGCACGAAATTGCATTCCTCCTCGGCCACGTCTTCTAACTAGTGGTCTCTTACCCAAAGTAACAAATCTGCTTTATATTGTAAATTTTAAGCTTGTGATCAATATTGTAATGAACAAATGACGACAAAGGTATAAAAATTAGTTTTAGTCTGTTTAATCCATGAGCCAAAATGCACTTTCCCTTAAAGTACTTGAGGCATATACTCGTGATGTTGGGAGAGGAGTGGCACGTATTGATTATGATTCTATGGATTCACTTAGTGCATCAACTGGTGATGTTATAGAAATTAAAGGAAAGCGAAGAACCGTAGCTAAATGTCTTCCACTTTATCCATCAGATGAAGGAAAAGGAATTATCAGAGTAGACGGACTTGTACGAAATAATGCCGGAATAGCAATTGGTGACACTGTCGCAGTTCGAAAGATAAAAGCAGTAGCTGCAGAAAAAGTTGTAGTTGCTCCATTAGAAGCAATTCCTCCAATAGATGAAAGATATCTCGCAGATGCATTAGAAAGTGTTCCTTTGATTAAAGGAGATAATGTTATGGTACCATACTTTGGAGGCAGACTTACTTTTCAGGTAATTGGTGTAACACCAGCTGCAGATGCAGTACTTGTAACTCAAAAAACAGTATTTCACATCGCGGAAAAAGGAGAAACACTACGCGGTGTTCCACAAGTAACCTATGAAGACATTGGAGGTTTAACTGATGAAATTAAAAAAGTTAGAGAGATGATTGAACTTCCTTTACGACATCCAGAAATTTTTGAAAAACTTGGAATTGAAGCACCAAAGGGTGTCTTGCTTTATGGACCACCAGGTACTGGTAAGACACTATTAGCTAAAGCAGTTGCCAATGAAAGTAATGCTCATTTTATCAGCATATCCGGTCCTGAAATCATGAGCAAATTTTATGGAGAAAGTGAAGCAAGACTAAGAGAAATTTTCAAAGAGGCAAAAGAAAAATCGCCTTCTATAATTTTCATTGATGAAATCGATTCTATTGCTCCAAAAAGAGAAGAAGTAACAGGTGAAGTTGAAAGAAGAGTTGTCTCACAGTTACTTTCCCTAATGGATGGTTTAGAGGCAAGAGGCAAAGTGATTGTCATATCAGCAACAAACAGACCAAATGCAATAGACCCTGCCCTTAGAAGACCTGGTAGATTTGATAGAGAAATTGAGATCAAAGTACCAGACAAGAAGGGAAGAAAAGACATTCTCATGATTCACACAAGAAACATGCCATTAAGTGATGATGTAAACTTGGATAAAATTGCTGGAATTAGCCACGGTTATGTTGGTGCAGACTTGGAATATCTATGCAAGGAAGCTGCAATGAAATGCCTAAGAAGATTATTACCAGAGCTAAACCTTCAAGACGAAAAACTTCCACCCGAAACCCTTGACAAACTAATAGTAACTGGAGACGATTACCAAAATGCGATAAGAGAAGTCACACCGTCAGGAATGCGTGAAGTTTTCATTGAAAATCCAGATGTAAGTTGGGACGAAGTAGGAGGATTAGAAAATGTAAAACGTGAATTACAAGAAGCCGTAGAGTGGCCAATGAAGTATCCAACTCTCTACGCTAAATTAGGACATAGAATGCCACGAGGGATATTACTACATGGACCAAGTGGAACTGGAAAAACACTTTTAGCTAAAGCTGTAGCAACAGAAAGTGAAGCTAATTTCATTTCAGTAAGAGGTCCTGAGCTACTATCAAAATGGGTTGGTGAATCAGAGCGAGGAATAAGAGAAATATTCAGAAGAGCAAGACAAGCTTCTCCCTGTGTAATTTTCTTTGATGAAATTGATTCTATTGCTCCTGTCAGAGGAGTAGGTGGCGAAACAGCAGTTACTGAAAGAGTTGTTAGTCAGCTTTTGACAGAACTTGATGGCATTGAGAGCTTACATGGAGTAGTAGTCCTTGCAGCAACAAACAGGGCAGACATGATAGATACAGCCCTATTACGACCAGGAAGATTTGATAAGATAATTCTTGTACCAATGCCAGACAAGGAAGGTAGAAAGAAGATATTAGAGATCAGTACAAAAGAAATTCCAATAGACAGAGAACCAAAATCTGAAGCAGGTAAAAACCCAGACTATGTAGATTTGGAGAAACTCTCAGATTCCACAGATGGACTTAGCGGAGCAGATGTTGCGTCCATTGCAAATACAGCAGTTTCTCTTGTTATACATGAGTTCCTTGACAAATACCCAGATCAGAAAGAAGCTGAAAAGAAAGCCTCTGAAGCCAAGGTAACCATGAGGCACTTTGAAGAGGCTGTGAGAAAAGTCAGGACACAAAAAGAACTCAAGATTGGTGAAAAGATCGCAGTTCCTTACTACAGGTAATTTTAATAAAATATCACATCTAATCCAATCAAATGTCTAATCACAGCGGATACAAGGGAAAATCTCTTGAATTTTTAGAAAAACACAATCTTCAGGTAGGTAATATTGTCAGCGTTGAAACAGATTCTACCTATTCTGGAATTTTGATGCCACGTTATGAGTATAATGATGATAAACACATAGTTTTGAAGCTGAAAAGTGGATACAACATAGGCTTAGAAATAGATAAAATTAAAAAAATTGGAATAGAATCTTCAGTGAATACAAAAAAAGAAACCATGGTACAGCCGCATGTCGATCCAAAACTGCCAAAAATTCTCCTTGTTTCTACTGGCGGCACAATTGCAAGTAAAATAGATTATAGAACTGGTGGAGTAACTCCTGCATTAACAGCCGCAGAACTTAATGCTACAGTACCAGAACTTTCAAAAATAGCAAACATAGACACTGAAGTACTTTTTTCAGAATATTCTGAAAATTTACTTCCAGAACACTGGAAAATAATTGCAGAAAAAATTAACACTCATGTAAAATCAGAATACAGGGGGATAATCATAGCTCATGGTACAGATACTATGCAATATACGGCAGCTGCACTATCGTTTTCTTTATCAGGAATTCCAATTCCTATAGCTCTGGTCGGTTCACAAAGATCTTCTGACAGACCATCATCTGATGCTGCACTTAATCTAATTTCTGCAGTAAGATTTCTTGTAGAATGTAATACCGGAGGCATTTATGTTGTAATGCACAATAGCACAAGTGATGATGATGTTGCTTGTCATTGGGGAACAAGAGTACGTAAAAATCACACAAGTAAACGTAATGCATTTCAAACAATGGGTGGCTCCCCTGCCTTTATTGTAAAAAAAGACAAAATCGAAAAGAACCCACAGTTTAATGTCATAAAAAATGACTATATTCCAAAGATTAATTTTGATACACATGTTGCTTTAGTAAAATACTATCCAGGACTTGATCCAAAAATACTAGATCATATCATCAGTTCAGGTTACAAAGCAATAATTTTTGAGGGAACCGGTCTTGGACATATTGGGAAAGTTATGTACGAATACGTAGGAAAAGCAAAAAAGAAAGGGCTCTTTCTTGGAATGACATCTCAATGCATAGACGGCATGGTACGAATGACTGTCTATGAAAGCGGCAGAGATCTGCTTAATTTAGGAATGATTCCACTTGGAAATATGATTCCAGAAACTGCTCTTGTAAAGGCAATGTGGGCACTTGGTAATTCAAAAACCATTGAGGATATGGAAAAAATTATGAAAGAAAATATAGCTATGGAATTTTCAGACTAAGCTTTAAAACAAGTTGAATAGATAAATCAGAAGTGTCTGAACTTCAAATAGACAAAATTGGACTCAAAGTTGGTCTTGAAATACATCAACAGCTTGCAACAGGAAAGAAATTATTTTGTAATTGTCCTCCAATAGAATCAGAAGAATATCCAATAAAATTTTTCCGTAAACTCAGACTTGCAAAAAGTGAACTGGGTGAATTTGATCCTACCGCCATTTTTGAACGTAGTAAAGATAAAACCATAGTATATCATGCAAATCCTGCAAGTAGTTGCCTTGTAGAACAGGATGAGGAACCTCCTCATGATGTGAATGTTGAAACAAAAGAAATTGCATTGATTATTGCAGCCTCCTTAAAATCAAATATCTTTAATGAAATTCATGTGATGAGAAAGTTGGTAATAGATGGTTCTAACACATCAGGTTTTCAAAGAACTATGCTTATTTCACAAGGTGGTTATCTCGAAGTGGATGGAAAAAAAATTGGCGTACAAAGCATCTGTTTGGAAGAGGATGCAGCAAAACTTCTGATCGATACCACTGATGTAAGAGAATATAGTTTGGATAGACTTGGCATTCCGTTAGTAGAGATTGCTTTAGATCCTGTATCTGGCAAACCTGAGGAGGTTAGAAAAATTGCACTTAGTTTAGGTCGGCTTTTACGTGCCACAAAAAAAGTTGAACGAGGTTTAGGATCCATACGACAAGATGTCAATGTCTCCATACAAGGAGGAAATGTGGTTGAAGTAAAGGGAGTACAACAACTTGACCAACTTGAAAAAGTCATAGAATATGAAGCAAAGAGACAGCATGGCTTGAATATCATAGCAGAAAAGTTACGTGAGATAGAAACAGAAAGAATAGCAAAAGAAAGAGATGTAAAAGACGTTTCAGAGATTTTCAAAAACTGCAAATCAAAAGTTATACAAAAAGCACTCAAAGAGAGTGCAACAGTAAAGGCAGTTAGGATTAAAAATTTTGCAGGAATGTTTGGTTTTGAACCATATGAGGGGATAAGACTTGGGAAACAGCTTGGTGAACTAGTAAGATTTTTTGGACTTGGAGGCGTGTTTCACTCTGATGAGCTTCCAAATTATGGAATAGAAGAGTTAGAGATTCAACAAGTCAAAAAGACATTAGATTCAGGATTAAAGGATGGATTCTTAATTTTGGCTGGAGAACAACAAAAAATTGATCTTGTAATCGAGTCAATTATAAAAAGAATAGAGGACGCCAAGAATGGTGTTCCTGCAGAAACGAGAGCAGCAACATCAACTGGTGAAACTGTGTTTTTGAGACCAAGACCTGGTGCATCAAGAATGTATCCTGAAACTGACATTCCTCCCATTATTGTAGAAAAAAAGGAGTTGGAAGAAATACAAAAAAAGATACCCAAGTCATGGGAGGAAACTATATCAGAATTGCAAAAAACATACCAATTAAATCCACAGCTTACTATTCAGATCTTTGATTCAGATTATCTAGTTTTGTTTGAATCTATTTGTAAAGATAATAGAATTTCTCCAAATTTTGTTGCTTCAGTTCTTTGTGGAACTATTACAAACTTAGAAAGGCGTGGATTGGATAGTATGTTATTAAAAAATAATGAAATTAAAAATGCCTTTAGCTTACTTGCAGATGGCAAAATTGCAAAAGAATCACTTGAGATAATTTTTGAAAGCATAATGTCAGGTAAAACACACACAGTTTTTGAAGCAATGGAAAAAGCATCTATAAACAAAATAGATTCTTTAGATCTTGAAAAAATATTGGATGAATTAGTAGAGACTAACCTTGATATGATTGAGGAACAGGGATTAAGAGCAATTGGTCCACTAATGGGAATCGCTATGAAAACTATGCGTGGTAAGATTGATGGCCAAAAAATAAACCAGTTATTAGAAGAAAAAATAAAACGTAAACTAGGTTCTAGTCAATAATTATCATTAACTAAATTGCGTGTATTCCCTTTTGCTTACTACCTATATCTATAGCATCCTCAACAGTGCTGATGAAGATTTTTCCATCTCCTGGTGAGTCTGTTCCTGCTGCACCAACTATTGTTGTTATCACTTTATCTACAATCGAGTCGTCAACTACAATGATGATATAATTTTTTATATTGAAACCTGCAGTGTAGCTTGAAGTACCTCGTTGACCTGTCATTTGAGATCTATCTGCTTTTCCCCATCCTTTTGCATCAAGTATTGTAAAACCACCAACACCAATTTTTTTTAGAGCTTCTACTACTGTATCGATCTTTTGATGAGCTATTACTGCTTCAATCTTTTTCAATAGACAAACAACTGTAGGATAGATTATAAATTTATCATGCAATCTCGTTTTGAAAAATGAATGATGAATATGCGGGAGGTGGGATTTGAACCCACGAACTCCTAAGAGATAAGGTTCTGAGCCTTACGCCGTTGACCAGGCTAGGCAACCCCCGCAACGAAAAAATTAAGATTCCTGAATAAGTGTCTTTATTGCAGAAACAGCGTCTTTTAGTTTATAGATTCTTTTAGCACGCAAATCATCAAATCCTAGATTCCATGGTTGTGTGTAGAGTATTACGGATTTTCCTCCATCAAGCATGCTTTTTGCATTTATTGGTGAATCATCAATGAATATATCATAATCAAGTTTAGTTTTTTCTATTCCTTCTAGCACTCCAACATAGTTATTGTAAGCAATTCCTTTTGATTTTAGCCAGTTTTTGACATGGATATGTGTAGATTCTTCTCTTGCTGTTACAATATCTACTGTACCAAGTTTCGAAAGATCTCTAGTTGCCAAAGAAATTTCATTTTCTGTTGGTGGAATATCTTCCCAAGATGCCCAACACATTGAAAGTTCTTTGTAAAAATCAAATTTATCTATTTTAAATTTTTTCCAAAAATCCCATTCAGAAATTTCTGATTTGTTTATTATTGTCCTTACTTTATTGTTATAAGACAGCCATGACTGAATCACATCAGCAAGAACTCCATCTACATCAAGACCTATTCTCAATTTTTACACCAGTTTAATCAAAAGTATCCCTCAGCTCTTCTAGGATCTTTTTTTGTTGCTTGTCAATCTTGGTTGGTATGTTAACAACAAGTCTAATGTATTGATCTCCTCTTCCTCTGCTATTTTGATGTGGAAGTCCTTTGCCCTTTAGTTTGATTATCGTATTTGGTTGACTACCTGCTTCCACAGATATCTTTTCTATGTCTTCTAAAGTAGGTACCATTATGGTTTTGCCAAGTGTGGCATCAATCATTGAAATGTTTTGATCATAAAATATGTCCGTGCCATCTCTTTTGAATTTCTCATGTGGTTTTACTCGAATTCTGACAATCAGGTCTCCATTTACACCGTTTGGTACAGATTCGCCTTCTCCCCTGATTGTGTATTCACCAGTATCCACACCAGGTGGAATGTCAAAAGAGAGATGTTTTGTTCCTTTTTGTTTTCCTGTTCCTTTGCATTTACTACAAGGTCTTTCTATTATCTTACCTTGACCTCTACAAGTGTTACATGGGTGAACTGTAACAAATGTCGAAAAGCCTGTACTTCTAGATGATCTTACTTGACCATGACCATTACAAACTGTACAGGTTCGCATAGATGTCCCAGGAGTACAGCCAGAGCCCTTACAGTTTTCACAATCAATATCCTTTCTAATATCAATTTCTTCTCTTTTTCCTTTAAGAACATCTTCTAACGTAATTGTGGTGTCATAGACAAGATCTGCTCCTCTTTCCCTACCAAATCCTCCTCCACCAAATCCTCCTCTTCCAAAAAGGGATTCAAAAATAGAATCAAATCCACTTCCTCCAAATCCACCAAATATATCCTCAAAGTTTACGCGAGCTCCACGGAAAATATCTTCGCTACTATATCTTCCGTCAACACCAGCATGACCATGAGTATCGTAGAGTTTTCGTTTTTCAGTATCAGATAAAATTGCATATGCCTCTGAAATTTCCTTAAAATGTTCACCCGCATCAGGAGATTTGTTTCTATCAGGATGAAATTTTAATGCTAATTTTCTATACTGTGCTTTTATTTCATCTTGAGAAGTATTCTTTTGTACTCCTAAAACTTCGTAATAATCTCGCTTGGTGCTCATAAACGAATTTTGATTAATCTCAAGTATAAATCATCAATTATTGAGTGCCAGCAGCGTTTTGACCTGCACTTTCATCACCAGTTCCTCCTTGAGATCCTGTTCCAGACTGACCCGGTCCTGATGGTGGGCTGGTTTTTTTGTAAAGTTCTGTACTGATTTCGTTAACTATAGTTTTTAGTGTATCAAGTTTTGGTTTAATTTCTGCAGAACCCTTGTCAAGTACATCTTTTAGTTCCCTTATTGCATTTGTAACTTTGATTCCTTGTTCTTGTGTAACTTTGTCTTTGAGATCTTGGTTGATTAATTTTTCAGTAGTGTAAATAAAGTTCTCGGCTTCATTTTTGATTTCAATTTCTTCTCTTTTCTTCTTGTCTTGATCTGCATAAACTTCAGCATCTTTTTTAAGTTTTTCAATTTCTTCTTTTGAAAGTTTGGTGCTTGCAGTAATTGTTATCGTTGCCTCTTTTTGAGTACCAAGATCCTTTGCTGTAACATTGAGTATTCCGTTTGCGTCAAGATCAAACTTTACTTCAATTTGTGGAATGCCTCTTGGAGCAGGAGGAATTCCGGAAAGATTAAAGCTTCCAAGAGAAACATTGTCAGCAGCCATTGGTCTTTCACCTTGCACGATATGTACTGTTACGGCAGTTTGGTTATCTGCTGCAGTAGTAAAGGTCTTGCTTTTTGATGTAGGAATGGTAGTGTTTCTTTCAATTAGCGGTTCACGTAATCCACCAAGTACTTCTACTCCAAGAGTAAGTGGAGTAACATCAAGGAGTACAATATCACTTGTAACATCTCCTGCAATAATACCTGCCTGTATTCCAGCACCTAATGCTACTGCTTCCATAGGATCAACTCCAGATTCAGGTTCCTTGCCTAAAACAGAGGCAACAAACTTTTTGACTAGTGGAATTCGTGTTGGTCCTCCCACAAGAACAATTTTAGTAATGTCGGAAGGTGAAAGTTTTGCATCTTCCAAAGATTTTGTCATTGATGGCCTACATCTTTCTACAATTGGATTTATGAGATCCTCAAGCTTTGAACGGGTAAGTTTCATTTCTAGATTCTTTGGACCAGCGTTTTGATCATATGATACAAATGGTAAAGTGATATCAGTCTCCATCACGGAAGAAAGTTCAATCTTTGCCCTTTCTGCAGCTTCTCTTACTCTAACCATCGCCGCATTATCCTTTGAGAGATCGATTCCAGTGTTTTTTCTAAAAGCTTCAACGATGTAATCTATTATGATCTTATCCATATCAGTACCTCCAAGTTGTGTATCACCAGAGGTACTCATCACTTCAAAAACGCCACCACCCATTTCCATAATGGTTACATCAAGTGTTCCACCACCCAAATCAAACACCAAAATTTTCATGTCTTGTTTTGCTTTATCCAAACCAAATGCAAGTGATGCAGCTGTTGGCTCATTGATAATTCTAACAACTTCTAGTCCGGCTATTTGACCAGCATCCTTTGTTGCTTGTCTTTGATTATCGTCAAAATATGCAGGCACTGTGATTACTGCTTTTTCAATTTTTTCGCCAACAAATGCCTCTGCATCTCTTTTTATTTTCTGTAAAATAAATGCGGAAATTTGTTGTGGTTTGTATTCCTTGTCATTTATTTTGAAAATATAGTCACTACCCATCTTTCGTTTTGCAGCTACAATTGTGCCCTCTGGATTTGTGACAGCCTGTCTTCTTGCGGGTTCTCCTACAAGTAGCTGTCCATCTTTTGTAAAGGCAACGACAGATGGAAATGCTTTACCACCTACGGTCGTTCCTTCAGCTGCTGGAATGAGCGTTGGTTTACCACCCATCATTACTGCCGCAGCAGAATTACTTGTTCCTAAATCTATTCCTATAATTTTTGCCATATTATTATCACAATTCTATTATGTTTTTTTTGATATTTCTACTAAACTAGGTCTAATAATTCTATTTTGTAAAATATATCCCTTGCGAATCTCTGCAGTAATTGTGTTGTCATCAAGTGATGGATCTTCTTTTACAGATATTGCCTCATGTAATTGAGGATCGAAAATTTCTCCGATTGCCTCGATAGGAGTTATATCATTTTCTGACAAAAATGAGTCCATGTTTTTTAGAATGGCAGATAGCCCATCAGTGTTTATTTTTTGCTTGACAAGTGCATCTTTTGCTCTGATAAAATCATCGTATATTAATAGAAATTTTAACATCATTGAATCTAAAGCAGAGTTTACTTTACTTTGAACGTCCAATTCTGTTCTTTTTTTCAGGTTTTCGAAATCAGCCAGAAGATACTGTAGTTTTTTCTCATAAGATGCTGCTTTTTCTTGCTCTTGTTTGAGTTGTATTTTTAACTCGTCAATAATTTTTTCTTGTGATGTATAGTCACCAGATATACCATCAGTTTCTACTTCAATTTTTTCATCGCTTTCTTCAGACAAACTAAATCCATTAAAATTCGTCTAATTTTACTCTTATTACAGGATCTCACACAATGGATTTGTTTTTATGATTATGATATCAGAGTCTTTATTGTTCTTACTAATTTTCTCATAATCTGATTTTGAACATGCTACAACAATTGTTGTTTTATCACTATGAAATAAATCAAAGGTAGGGCCTTGATGAATTTCTACGTCCCCAATATAATCACGTAACTTGGTAACAAGTGAATTTAGCATGTCTACTTTATCACCACGCATTTCATAGGAATCAAGTGTCCAAAGAATAGTCACTCGAGTTCTGCTTGCTTTGAGTTCATTTTTTTTAAGTGTAGAACGAATTTCGTCTATGAGTCTCTTAACATAACCTTCAATACCCTTTATACTTCCGTTAACTAAATACATCATAGTACCTGCTCCTTCAATTGAGGTTCCAAGTGATCTCAAATCATAAAGTCCATTTGTCATATCATCTAAAAAGAGATCTTTGAATTCAGTGAACATGAGATCTGCTCTTGTTGTCGGTTCCTGAGCAAATTTACATACTTCAAGTATACTTGACAAACCAGAAAACTGAGAAAGAATTTTTATTGCATGAAAAAGCTCTGATGAAGAAATCGCTACAAACTTTTTTTCTTTTTTATCAATAGCAAGTAGCTTTGCAAGTTTGTCATCGACTTTACCATTAAAAGAACCAATAATTTCAGGAGTTTGGTTTTTTGCGCCAAGTGGATAATAAAAATATGAAATACCTTTACCCATCTCAAGACCTGTTACATGTTCTAAAAGTGATATGGTTTCATTATTACCTCCAATTCCTGTAGGAAGGTTATAAATGACAGAACCTCCTTTCTTCATTGCACTAGTAGCATCTTTGAATTTAGAGTGAATCTCCATTTTTGTTTCTTGCCCAGTTTTTCTGATCCTTGGTGCAAAAAAGAGGTACTCTGAATGAGAAATTGCAACGTCGATTGGTTCTACTCCAAGTAACGGTTCGTCCTCTTTTAAGGAAGTGACATCAGGATAGGTCTTTGCAATCTCCGATTTTAGAGAAATAGCCATATGAGCAGATTCATCGACAATAAAGACGTCTGCGCCTTTAATTGCCATTTGACACGCAATAGAATAGCCCTCAGTACTAAGACCATAAACAACAACTTTTGTAGCTACCAAATCATTGGAGCTAGGAGACAAGGCTAAGAAAAACTTTTTCCATGCTGAAATTCTATCAAAAATGTTTGAAAATCTGGTTTGATATACTTACTCCAAAACAACTTTTGTTTTTTGAGCCTATGATCGAAAAATTACGTAAAAATAATCAGATTCTATGTACTTCTAGGAACTATTACGAGGTTGTAGAGCTTGCCAAAGTTAGAAACGTAAAGATTGTATTAGTTGGAAAACATGGCGGATCGAATAAATCTGGGAAATTAAAGGCCAGTCTTGAACGAACACTACATTTATCACAAATAGTAGGAAAATTCGCTCCAGATCTAACTATTAGCTTCTGTTCACCAGAAGCAGCAAGGATTTCTTTTGGAGCAGGTATCAAACACATTGCCTTTTCTGATTCACCCCATGCAGAGGCAGTTATGAGACTTTCTGTACCATTTGTACAAAAACTTCTAATTCCATGGATAATTCCAAAAAAGGAATTTGTCAGATATGGAATTACAGAAAAAGACATCATACATTATAGATCGATAGATGCTGCATTAATAGTAAAACAGAAATCAAAAAATTATTCAAAGAATAATTTTCATCTCAAGGACAAAAAGACTATTCTTGTAAGAGTTGAAGAATCCCAAGCTGCATACATTAAGAATAGAAAAAACCCTAGTACAAATATTATAAATGAAATTGCAAAAGAATTCTCAAATTGTAATATAGTTGTCTTAGGCAGATATTTACCACACATAAATCAGCTCAAAAAAGAATTTGGGAACAAAATAATAGTAATGGACAAGGTAATAGATGGTAAAGCGCTTCTTAGATTTACTGATGTTTTCATAGGTTCTGGAGGCACGATGACTGCTGAAGCTGCATTAATGGGAATTCCAACAATTTCTTATGATGCTGTTCCTAACCATATAGAGAAATATCTTGTGAGAATCGGTCTAGTAAGAAGACAAAAAAATCCAAAAATAATTATAAAATTAATTAAGAAAATTTTAAAATCTGACAATCAAAATCTTAGAAAAAAAGCAAAAACAATATTAAATTCAATGGAAGATCCTATTTCTAAACTTCTTACTGCAATTAGAACCATTCAATAGCATTCAAGTACAAACAACCTTCAGAAAATCATTCTAAACTTAAACAATGTACTGAATAACATATAAGGGAACTTAATGGAAGATTCAACGCCCGGAAGCCCGGTAGAGGAGAAATCCACCGAGTGTAGCGGTCAAGCATAGGGGCCTTTGGAGCCCTTGACCCCAGTTCGAATCTGGGCCGGGCTATTTTTTATTTTCAAAATTACTACATGTAAGGTCCTGTTGGAACAAGTCGCCAGTGTGGCAATAATGATATCCCAATCAACAAAGGAATCAAAAAAATTGCAATGGAAATTGCAGATAATATTATGCCAAGCCACAAACAATTTTTTGCCTTACTTGGATCATCGTCTTTTATTATAAAATAAGCAATGACTCCTCCTATAATATTAAAGAGAATAGGTAAGAGAAACCAGAGGCTGCTTCTTTTCCTTATTTCCATTAAACAAATTACTAGTTATTGGAATTTAAACTACATTATGTTTTTAATTATATTTCAAGTTTGGAAAGAAGTTTAGTAGATATTGTAAATAAAATCAAAGCTACAACAACTAGAACAATCATCTCAATTCCAACAAAAGTACTAAAATTTCCAAACATTCCTGCTCTTACAACATCTACAAGATATGTAAGTGGATTAAGATAAAATGCAGTTGAAAGTGGTTCTGGTGCTCCTTGTGCAGGATAAAATGCCGTACTTACGAATGCAAAAAAAAGAAAAGCGGTATTAATAACAACATTGAATCCTTCACTGGATTGTAGTCTAGTAGAAATTATAGATGCTATAGAGCCAAAAAGGATAGAACCAGTAACTGAAGCAAAAACTACAAGTGGTATAGTATAGAAGTTAAATTCAACAGATTTGAAGAAGAGTGGATATCCAACAGCAGTGATAAGAGCTGCACTTATCAAACCAACAATACCAATTGTGTAAATGTTACTTAAGATGTAATGAGATCTGGTGAACGGTCCGACAAGAATTTGCTCAAACATTCCATGTCTCCTGTCATTCCAAATAATAATTCCTGATATGAGAGTACTATTCATTATGTTAAAGCCAATCATACCTGAAGCTATGAATGCTGGATAGTCTAGAGATTTGTTTCCAAATGGAACTGAATGAATCAAAGCTGTATAAGCAAAACCAGCTACAAAAATATAGATCAGAGGGAAAACAATCTGCCAGATCAAAAAACCCTTGTTAAGAGAAATAGTGAGATTTCTGTTTACTAATCTAATTACTGGATGCATTAGAATTTTTCACCACTGTAAGAAATATTTCTTCAAGAGTTGTAGGCATTACAGATAAATTCTCTATGGAAATATTGTTTGCCGTTAAGATTTGTAGAATTTTTAATAATACTTCCTCAGAATCGTTTGATCGAATTGTTATATTTGTTCCAGAATTAAAATCAATTTCATAGTCTTTTACGTCAATTAAAAGACCTTGTACATCTTTTTTTGTTTCAGGTATACGGATTTTAATTGTTTTTTCTCTACCGAATTTATTTTTTAGTTCATTAGGAGTGTCTATTGCAATTATTTTTCCTTTGTTAATAATAGCAACCTCATCACACAGATATTCAGCTTCATTTAGTATATGAGTTGTGAAAAATATTGTAAGACCTTCTTTAACTTTCTTTTTAATAAAATCAAGCAATCCACGTCTAGCAGATGGATCTAATCCCACTGTGGGTTCATCAAGAAACAAAAGTTCCATATCATGCATAAACTCACGCGCAACTTGGACTCTTCTTCTTTGACCAATTGAAAGATCATCGTTTTTTATCTTTCTTATTTCTTCTAGATCAAAAGCAGAGAGAAGTTCCTCTACTCTATCTTTTCTTGTCTTTCTCTCAACATTCCACATCATACCATATTTTTCCAGTGATTTTTCTACGCTTAATGTTGGTTCATAACTTGGTTGTTGTAAAACAACACCTATCTTTTTTCGTACATCAAGAGGACGTCGGATTGCATCCATTCCAAGAATATTAATAGTCCCACTTGTTGGTGCGATCAGAGTTGTAAGTAGTTTGATTGTAGTGGTTTTTCCAGCACCGTTTGGTCCCAAAAAGCCAAAAATTTTACCAGAGTTCACAGAAAGATCGATTCCATCTACTGCCACAATTGATCCATATGATTTAGAGAGCGAATTTGTCACAATACAGGGCATTAAAGAATATTTTATTCTCCCACTAATTTAGCTAATGAAATTTTTATTAATACATACTTTCTAACACACAGTAACTTGTCCGAATTTGAGTCTCTCTTAAACAAACTTCTAGAACAAAAACCTGATCTTTCTAGATCAGACATACAGGAAATGATTGAAAAAAAGAAAGAAAAGATCGGGGCAGGATATCTGACAGATCAAGGAGCTCTCTTTCTCATAGCATCAGATCTTGGAGTGTCCTTAAACGAGCAATTGAAAGTTGAGATGGGTCTTAAGGATCTATACGTGGGAGCAAAAGAAATTACACTTCAAACAAGAGTGATGAATGTTTATCCAGCTAAACAGTTTTCTAGAAAAGACGGCTCTCAGTTTCTCCTTAGAACTATGACGGTTTATGATGCAGATTCAAGAGCAAAAGTCAAGTTATGGGATGAGAAAGCAAGCCTTCCAGGAATAGAAAACCTCAAACCTGGTGATTTAGTAAAGATAATCAAAGCTTATGTAAAATCTGACATGACTGGCAATCCCATAATCAATGTCGGTTCCAATTCAAATATTGAGACAGGTGATGTGCAAAATGATATTCCATCTCTTGATTCAATTACTGATGATGTTAGTACAATAAAAGAAAACCAGCAAAACTTGGTAGTTTCAGGTATTCTAGATGGTAATGTTAGAATTTCTGAATTTACAAACTTTAAAGGTCAACCAGGCAAAGCACTCCACTTACGAATCAAAGGAAAAGACGGAACATATGCACGTGTTGTACTATGGAATACTGATGAAAAATCTCTCCCAAAAATGATTACAACTGGCGCAAAGACTAGACTCATTGGAGTTAGAACCAAGATGGGACAACAGGGATTAGAACTGCACGGTGATGAAGGCACAGTAATTGAAATCGAAGGTACAAAAGAGATTCAACCAATAATTATCAGAATTTTATCTATGACAAAAAATGATTCTGGAAATATGATGATTTTAGGAATGGAACAAAATAAGAAAATTTTAAACATTGTAGATTCAACCGGAGTTTCCAAAGATCTTAAAGTTGGCGACGTAATAGAATGCATGCCAACCAAAGTATATGGAAATTCAGTAACATTAGAAGGAGATTCATTTATCAGAAAAATAGATGATGATAGAATGCCAACCATTTCAGAGATAAGAACTAAAATTAGAGATCTTAAGCCAAGTGATAGTATCTATTGTATCGAATCCATTATTCTAAAGAATCCAGAAAGACGTGAAATTCAAACAAAAACAGGTGAATTAGTATCTCTCTCAGAGATGTTTATTGAAGATGATACTGGACAAATATGGTTGAAAGGTTGGAGAAACCAAGCCAGATTACTAGACCAGTTTTCCCAAGGCGAGATAATCACAGTAACAGGTGTAACTGCAAAAGCTGGTTTGGAAGGCAGAACTGAACTCTTTTTGACTCCATTTTCAGGCATTATAAAGAAAAATTAAGAATCCCAAAAACCTCTAGTTGTGACGTATTGTCTTTCTGCTTCGTAGATTTGCTTGTATAATTGTTCTTCGCCTACCATATTTCTTAGAATACGAGCACCTGTATCAGCACCAACACCGTATCCTGAAAGAACAACAAGTGCAGTTCTACCGAAATTTTCAATAAGAGAAGAAATTTTCCATGCACGTACAAACTTATGATTTTCATCTGTAGTAATTTTTTTACCAGAATGTTTCTTTTGTATTATTTTAGATAGATCGTAATCAGAAAAAAATGTAGCTGTTATCTGTCTAGATTTACAATAAGGACATGCAAGTGAATCTTTTACTTCTTTTGTTTCCATTACTCTTTCCCATTTTCCACATCGTACACAAACAAGTCTATGTTTGGTTTTCAATAGCCTAGTCTTAACAAGATCTAAAATTCCTTGGTCAATGTTTGCCGGAGCTGCATAATATTTTGTGGTATGATCAAGTATAGGTTCTGCAAGTTTAGAGAAGCTTTCTACTTCAATCCAATGAAATTGAATATCTCCTGCTTTTATTTTCTTTAATAATTCTAATGTATTTTCTAAATCATATTTATCATGAAATAGCTCACGTAACGCTTCTTTTGCAAGCGGTGTCTTTGAGTATTTTTCATAAAGAAACCTAGCAGATTTTCTATCATAAATAGAACCACGACCTACAATACCAAATTTCTTAGCTACACACCAAGTACGCCAATTCACATTATGTGTACCAGCAAGTGACGCCTCTACAATAAATGACAAATCAAACTCATCTTCAAGTATATTCAACAAAGCTAGTTGTAATATTCTGCCAGTAGATGACATCATAATTCTATATGCGTCAGATCTAGAATCTACCAAATATCCTGTCTTAGATGATAGCATTGTAGAAAGAAGTGTGGAAAGAGTCGAGTTAATTTTTGTTCCAAAACAAGAATGCATAACTATTGTGTTACGAGCTCTAAGTGATTCTACCACTATGGTTTTTTCATCCGGAATAATTCCTAGCTTAAGATTTTCAATTATTTTATTAGATATTACAGGTGAAGCCATCTGTGTTTTAGTCCTAAAGATACCAACTTTTCGTGCTGTGGTATAGTCAACTGGTATGCTTTCGCCTTCCCAATAAGGTACATTAATTCCTGCTGCACTTACGGGTTCAACATTAATTTTTAGTGAACTTTCGTCAACATTTAGTATTCGCCATTGCATTCCTCTAAGGACAAAAACGTTACCAGGATCTCCATAATCTCCTACAAATCTTTGATCTAAACTTCCAATAATCTTCTTGCTTGCAGTATCAAAGACCTTAAATTTTAAAATGTCAGGTATGGTAGAAAGATTTTCAAAAAAATATCGAAATGCCCTTCCCTTTTTCTTAAAAACCATTTCTTCTTTATCAAAAAATAGGATCGAATTAGAATGCAAAATATCAAGTACTGAGAAGAGTTCTTCTATTGTTATATTCCTAAAAGAATAGGCTTGCATAATGATCTTCATTGCTAAATCCACTGGAACGCTTCCAAATTGCATCGTCATGCCAACTAGATGGTGAGCTAGTACATCCAGTGCTCCTTCATGAATAATTTGATCTTCTATTGATTTTTCCTTCACTCTATCAAGTATTGCACGTGTCTCAAATTCGTCATCTGGATTATTGGTTACGATTAATCCCTTTGCAGAAGAATCCCTGTTGTGTTTGCTTCTTCCTATTCTTTGTATTAATTTTGAAACTTGTCTTGGAGATCCATAATGAATTACTAATTCAACAGACCCAATATCAAGTCCAAGTTCAAGTGATGAAGTACAAACTACGATTCCAGGTTTTCCTTGTCTGAGTGTTTCCTCTGTTTCTTCCCTAACTTCCTGAGACAGTGATCCGTGGTGTAGTTCTATTCTTAAAGTAGATCTCTCCTTTAGAATAGAAGCTAGATATTCTGATTCTCCACGTGTATTTGTAAAAAGCAAAACTGGTGAGTCAGGATGATTTTTTTCTACATATTCAGCAATAAAATCTACGACATCAGTTATGGTTCCATCAATGTATTTGACTTCGACATCATATTTTCTTATTGAATTATCTTGAATTATTTTGCATTTTCTCTTTGTCCCAACAACAAACTTGGCAGATTCATTAGTATTTCCAATTGTTGCAGATAGGCCTACCCTAGTTATTGGAAACTTGGAATTAATCTGGAGTCTTTCCAGACTAAGAGAAAGTTGAGATCCTCGTTCATTTCCTAAAAGCTCATGTACTTCATCTATTACTATCCACTCAAGCTCCGAAAGAGCATTCAATAATTTCTGTTGTGTTAAAAGTATCATTATAGTTTCAGGAGTCGTAATGAGAACATCCGGAGGTGATTCTGTTATTTTTTTTCTAATTGCTTGAGTTGTATCACCATGTCGTATCTGTATAGTAAGATTTTCATTTTCTGCGTATTTGATTATTCTTCGAAAGACATCACGATTTAGTGCACGAAGCGGTGTAATGTATAATGCCTTTATTTTTCCAATTTTTTTTGAATTTGCAAGATGAGTAAAAATTGGAATCACTGAAGATTCGGTCTTACCAGAGCCAGTAGGAGCAACTATCAATGAATCTATTTTTCGATATACTACTGGAACTGCTTTTTTTTGAATATCAGTTAAATTTTCAAAACCTAGAGAACGGAATTTGTCTGTAAGGGAAAGATCAGCTAGTTGGTTCTGGTTCTTGACTCTGTCTTGTTCTAGCTCGTTCATATATCATAACGCCCACCAATCCAATTCCAAATAGAATTACTGTGATAATTGGTATAGAATCAAAAATGCCTGCCATGAGCGCCTTAGTAATTTACAGTGATAAATATCTTAAGGTGAATCTTCTAGTCCTGTCTGTGTAATTATATAATTAGTCATTTTCTTGCCATCAAATGATGGAAAAACTTGTGCCGTGTATTTTTGCCCAATCTTTTCTAGTTTGATTTTTTGATGTGTGAACATACTTATCGATCGATCCAAACTTTCTCTTTCTTCATCGTCTGATTTTCTAGTTATGTTAGTCACAACTACAGGAATCTGCCTTTTTATCATAACATATGCCAGTTTGTGCATATATTCCATAAATGCAACATGTTTTGCCAATGAGTTTGATTCCTTTGAATATTCAAAAGAAAATAGATCAGTAACATTATCTATTACAACGAGAGTTAAATTCTCAATTTCTAATATTTTGTCCACATAACTTAGTTGTTCTGCAGTATTTGTTATTCTTCCAATAATCATTTTATCAAGAAGTTTTTGATCCATTCCTTTTGCTTTAAGAAATTCAATCAATCTTTCTGGTCTAAAACTACCAGTGGCATCTTGATACAAAATCATTCCACCATGCGCTAGTGAGTTTACACAAATCTGTAGTAATAACTGTGTTTTACCTGATCCACTTGGACCATAGATATCAGTAATCAGTCCACCTCTTATGCCACCCCCAAGGAGTTCATCCAGCTTCTCAATTCCAGTTGTAATCATCAAATCTCTAATCTACAGAACACCACAAATTAAAGAATCTTAAACACTATTCAAGATCGGGAAGGCTTTTATTCCCGATCTCAGGCAGTGGTCAACAAGTGATTTATGTTTGTCGCAAGCGCAGCCAAAAAGACCGTTGACAACTTTACAGAAAGGTATTAACAAGAAAGTTACTGTTAGGCTGAAAAGCGAAATAGAATACAAAGGAAAAATGAATAACGTTGATTCGTATATGAATTTGATTATGACTGATGCTGAAGAAATAAGCAATGGTAAAGTGATTGCAAATTACGGTAGAGTTATTGTAAGAGGAAATAATGTTCTTTTCATCAGATTAGAAAATGAACTTTAAATAAACAGGTTTTTGAAAATGGGGCGAACTTACCTCTTTACGTCAGAATCAGTAACGGAAGGACATCCAGACAAAGTTTGTGATCAAATTTCTGATGCAATTTTAGACGAATTTCTAAAGCAGGATCCAGAATCAAGAGTTGCAGTTGAAACCTTGACTACAACTGGGATAGTAGTAGTTGCCGGTGAGGTGACCTCTAGAGCAAAATTCGATGTGCAGGATATAGTAAGAAAAACGTTACGTGAGATTGGTTATGATGATCCTCAGTTTGGTTTTGATGCAGATTCATGTAGTGTCCTAGTTTCGTTACATTCACAAAGTCCTGACATATCTCAAGGTGTTTCATCAACTGAAAACAAGGAACAAGGTGCGGGGGATCAAGGATTGATGTTTGGATATGCAACAAATGAGACTGAAGAAATGATGCCAATGCCAATAATGCTGGCTCATAAACTTACTAAGCGACTTGCAGAGGTTAGAAAAAGTAAACTTCTTCCTTGGGTAAGACCAGATGGAAAATCACAAGTAACAGTAGAATATGAAGACGGGAAACCAAAAAAAGTTGTGGCCATAGTAATAGCTACACAACACTCTCCAGAAATAAATAATGAACAAATAAAAAAAGAGATAATTGAAAAAGTAGTCAAACCAGTTTGTGGAAAGTATTGGCATGATAAAATCAAAGTTCATGTTAATCCAACTGGTCGATTTGTCATTGGTGGACCTCCTGGCGATGCAGGTCTTACAGGAAGAAAAATTATTGTAGATACCTATGGAGGAATGGGCAGACATGGCGGTGGAGCCTTTTCTGGAAAAGATCCATCAAAAGTAGACAGATCAGCATGTTACATGTGCAGATACATTGCAAAGAACATAGTAGCTGCTGGTTTAGCTGAAAGATGTGAAGTTCAAGTTGCATATGCAATAGGTGTTGCAGAACCTGTATCTTTAATGGTAAGTACATTTGATACTGGTAAGATTCCAGAGGAACAAATTGAAAATATAGTCAGAAAACACTTTGATATGAGACCTGCTGCAATAATATCTCAATTACAACTAAAACGTCCAATTTACAGGAAAACTGCATCCTATGGTCATTTTGGAAGAAATGAGTCCGAATTTAGTTGGGAAAAAACCGACAAGGCCGAAGTACTAAGAAAGGCAGCAGGTCTCTAAGACATCTTTGTATGTTTTAAATTCAATTCTAGACATACTTTTCAATTTTTTGTGATTTCCGACATAATCTCCTATTAAAATATTCAAATCATCTATACCAAAATCCGTTTTAGGATTATTTAATGCAGCATGATATGCATTCTCTAAATTGATATTCTTGATGGGAATTTTTTTCCCTTGAAGAAAATCTCTAATGTAATCATTGAATGTTACCATCTTTGGACCCACAAGATCAATAATTTTGTTTGAAAATTTTTTTTGTGTAATTGATTGGAAAACAACTTCTGCTACATCACCTACAAAAATTGGTTGTAATCTATATCTGCCTGAGCCGGGAACCATCATTTTTCCTTTTTTCATTTGTTTAAAAAGAAAATTAGACAATGAATCATCCTTACCTATTATGTACGACGCACGGAAAATTGTATAGTCTAAACCTGAATTAATAATTTCCTGCTCTGCTTGGAATTTAGAAATAAAATATCCAAATGTGGTATCTTTACTTACACCTAACCCACTAATGTAAATTATTTTTTTAATTTTAGCTTTTTTGCACAGCTTTATCACATTTTTTGTAATACCTACGTTTACTTTTTGGTAGTCAGAATCAACTGTTTGTTTTCCCTTACCAATAAAATGTAAAAGAGCAGAACATCCATACAGTTTTGAAGTGAGATAGTCTTCAGAAAGATCTTCTGATGTTACAACATCTCCAAAGATTATAGAAGATCCTTTGCCTTTACGTATAATCCCAACTACAGAAATTCCTTTTTTTGCTAATGCCTTTCCAACATTTTTGCCTACAAAACCATTTGCACCAGTTATTGCTACCTTTAGTGAATTTTTATGCTTCATATCTTGCAAAATGTATCCGACAAATTAATTTTAAAGGTATGGTAAGATAGTATTAGTTGAACACTGCTGATTGTTACCAAATTTTAGGGGTTCAAAAAGGCGTATCTCAAAAGGAGATAAAGAGTGCCTATAGAAGACTTTCACTAAAATATCATCCTGATAGAAATAAAGGCGAAAAAGATGATGAAAAATTCAAGCAAATTATAGAAGCTTATCAAATCCTCAAACTAGAAGAAAAAAAGAAAAGCAAAAGATCAGAAGTCGATATAGCCTATACCTATACTGAATTTTGGAAACAATATGATAAAAAAGTAACCGAGGAACAATTTAACAGAGTAAATTTTGCAGGCTTTCAGAATCCATTTGGTGTCAATGTGCCAGAAAGCTATAGTCATAATCAAGAAAAAGCACCTTCACAGATTTCTACGCATGTAATTTTGTATGTTGGCCTTGGTCTAGTAGCAGTGTGGATAATTCTCTCTGAGATTTTAAAGTAGTTTGATAAAGATTAATACATAAAAAAAATTAATTTCTTTTATGGAAAGTGAGGTAAAACTAAAAGGTAAACTTAGGACTGGTTTTACAACTGGAACATGTGCTACTGCTGGTGCAAAAGCAGGGATCTTATCAATCTTAAGTCAAAAAAAAATAGATATTATTGATATAACTTTACCCAAAAAATCTAAGATCCAAATTAAAATTTCAAATTGTCAATTTGATAAACATAGTGCAAGATGTTCAGTCATAAAAGATGGTGGAGATGATCCAGATGTTACACATGGTGCAGAAATAATTACACAGGTTTTACTTACTGACAAACCAAATCAAATAGAAATTGATGGCGGAGAAGGTGTAGGCAGAGTAACAAAACCAGGTCTTGGTCTTGAAATAAATTCTGCAGCAATAAATCCAACTCCAAAAAAGATGATAACTGAAAACATTCAAGAGATAGGAAAAGAAATTCTTGAAAAAAACGGTGTAAAGGTGATTGTCTCAGTTCCAAAAGGAAAGGAGCTTGCAACAAAAACTGATAACCCAAGACTTGGTATTATTGGAGGCATCTCAATTTTAGGCACAAGTGGAATTGTGATACCATATTCTACTGCCTCTTTTGCAGCTTCGATCAGACAGAGCCTTGATGTTACAGTTGCAATGGGAAACGATACTGTCGTATTAACAACAGGTGGGAGGAGCGAAGATTTTTCAAGAGAGATCATAAAACTTCCCGATCATTGTTTTGTACAGATGGGAGATTTTTCAGGATATACAGTTCAACAATGTGCAAAGCGACCAATCAAAAAAGCACATGTAGCAGGTTTTATTGGAAAGCTAACAAAAATGGCAATGGGAATAAAACAGACTCATGTCAAGGGCTCCAAAGTTGACATGCAGTTTCTATCAGAACTTGCACAAAAATGTAATACAAAAAATGAAACCATCGCAGAGATAAAAAAAGCAAATACTGCAAGACATGTCTATGAAATCGTCATAAAAGAAAATATTATAGGCTTTTTTGATACAGTTTGCTCAGAAGTTTATAATCAACTAAGAAAACATTCTGAAGCCAAGTTTGAACTTGATGTCATAATGTTTGATTTTGATGGTAAAATAATAGGAAGATATCCTAGATAGTAACAGATATCTTTAGTTCTAAAAAAATTTAACTCATGGAAAAAGTAGCCATACTTGCAATTACAAAAAATGGAATTTCTATTGCCTTATCTCTGAAGAAACAATTTCCTTCTTGGAAAATTTTTGCGCCATCCAAGTTTTCAAATACTAACTCACAAATAGACTGGTTTGAAGACTCTACTACAGCAAAAGTAGGAGATCTCTTCAAAACTCATGAAGCTCTCATATGCATATTCTCACTTGGTGCAGTGATTAGACTAGTAGCGCCTCACATGAAAGACAAAAAGACAGATCCTGCAGTAGTTGTCATTGACGACACTGGCAAGTTTGCAATAAGCACCCTCTCAGGACATTTGGGTGGTGCAAACCAGCTTACAGAAGATATTGCCAAGGTTTTGGATGCAACATCTGTAATCACTACTGCTGCAGATGTCAATAAAACAATTGCAGTTGATTTGGTTGGAAAAGAATTTGGCTGGAAAATAGATGACGATTCTACTGTAACCAGAGTTAGTGCATTTATGGTAAATGAAGAAAAAATCGGAGTATATCAAGATGCGGGCGAAAAGGATTGGTGGACCCCAAAAAAAGAATTTCCAAAGAATGTAACCATTTACAATAGCTTTGAAGAGTTGAAAAATTCTAATTCTAAAGGATACTTGATAATTTCTGATAAAGAAATCGAAGATAAGGAATTGTTAAAAAACGCTGTGGTATACAGACCAAAGACTTTGGTTGTTGGAGTAGGCCTACATTGGGACACTAGTAAAGACACAATCAAAGAAGGAGTAGAATTTTGTATGAAAAAATTTAATCTAAGCCCAAAATCAATTGCAAGATTTTCATCAATAAAAAAAGAATCAGATGTAGTAGGATTACAAGGACTTGCAAAGGAGTGGAACATTCTAGTGGATTATTTTGAAAAAGAGCAGCTTGCCCAAATTGCCATACCAAATCCATCAGAAACTGTGCAAGCCTTTGAGGGCACTCCGAGTGTTTCAGAAGCCTCAGCACTACGAAGCTCTGGCGGCAAACTAGTGGTTGAAAAGCAGAAATTTCCACCAAACTTAACTGTAGCAATAGCGAGAATCACAAAATGAAAAGAGGGTTATTACTAATAGATAGAGGTAGTAGAGAAGATGAGGTAAAGGACGAATTAAGATACATTTGCTCTAAAGTCAAAGAATTCGGAGGTTACCAATTCTCAGATTATTGCTTTTTGGAAGTGGTTCCACCCTTTATTGAGGAAGGTATGGAAAACTGCTTCAAACAAGACATAGATGCCTTGACAATTGTTCCATATTTTTTGTATCCAGGAAAAAAAGTCAAATTAGCAGTAAACAAGGCAATTGAAATGATATTAAAAAGTAAAATGAAGATCAAAATTGCAAAACCGATCACCTTACACAAATCCTTGCCAGATATTGTACATGCTAAAGTTGATGATATTATTGCAAAAAATAAAATCACATTTTCAAGAAAAGATATAGATGTATTACTTATTGGTCATGGAAGCAAGGATCCTAATGCAAAAACCTCGTTACAATATGTTGTTGACAGATTACGAAACTCATACCGAAATGTATCTCTCTGTTGGCTAGAAATAGAAGAGCCCAGCATCAAACAAGGAATAGATGTTTGTGTTAAAAACAATCCAAATGTATTGATCATTGTTCCATATTTTTTGCACAGAGGTGCACATGTCAAACGAGATATCTATGAGGATCTAAATCCAGCAATGGAAAAATCTGGAATTAAAAATATTTTCATAACAAAACATCTTGGTACCGATGTTAAATTGATAGATCTAGTTATAGAAAGAGCAAAGGAAGTTGAGAAATGATTACTCAAAAGGGCCAATCAATTGAGGACAAGAGCATGGAAATAATTGAAAATGAAATAGATTCTCATCCATATTCAAAAGACGAATGGCCAATAGTTAGAAGAGTAATTCATTCAACTGCAGATTTTGATTTTGCACGACAAAACATGATTGTTTTTCATAAAAATTCCATATCAAGCGGCATTAATGCCTTGAAAAATGGCTGCAATATTATAGTAGATGTAAATGGTGTCATCGGCGGATTAAACAAGGAAAATCTGAAGGAGTTTGGAAACAAGGCAATTTGTAACATATCTGAGCCAAAAATTGTAGAAGAAGCAAAAAAACTCAACAAGACACGTGCCCAGACATCTATGCGAATGGCTGCCTCAGAAATGAATGGCGGGGTGATTGCAATAGGCAATGCTCCCACAGCACTAGTAGAAGTGATTCAGATGATAAGGGAAAATGTGACACGGCCAGCTCTTGTGATTGGCATTCCAGTTGGTTTTGTATGTGCAGTAGAATCAAAAGAAGAGCTTCAAACAATTGACATACCATACATTACAAACAAGGGTCGCAAGGGAGGAAGTCCTTGTGCATCTGCAATAGTTAATGCGTTATTCAAGATCTTAAAAGAGAAAACAAAAGGTGTGCAATCAACGATTTGACAAGCTGAGAAAATAATATCATTCTAAAAGGCGGAAAGAATCACTACAACGTAAAATTCCTTCATAAATTATCTTTTATGATGTTTTATACAGTTTTGAACAAAATTTCTTGCAATGCCAGGTCGTGCAAAATGCATGTGCATATATGAAGCTAATGTGTTGTACTGCATTAAGCCATCTTTTTGGTTTTTTATACCAACACCAATGGAAAGATCATAGGCAAACTTGGAGTCCTGGGATACTGATTCTATCTCAGAAAAATGAAATTCATGTCCTTGGATTGTGTTTGAAGCCTTTGCAATAAGACAATCTTTTGTTATTCTAGCCTTGGTATAGTTTAATTTCAGTTTTTTTTGCATCTTTGTAGTAGCATCAAAAAGTCCTACCATCTTAAATTTCTTTGAACCATAATCAATGGATTTGGTAAGATACATCAATCCACCACATTCTGCATAAATTGGCATTCCAGACTCGGCTAATGTCTTGATGTTTTTTTGCATTCTAGAGTTTTTCTCAAGTGCACTGCCTATCACTTCTGGAAAGCCACCGCCAATATAGATTCCATCACATTCAGGCATCTTTGAATCAGATACAGGACTGAAAAACTCTATCTTTGCCCCCTCTTTTTTTAGGGCATCCAAATTATCTTGGTAGTAAAAATTGAAAGACTCGTCTAGTGCTACTGCAATTGTGGTTTTCTGTTTTGGATTTTTTTCTTTAGGAATCAAGCCAAAAGATGGAACCTTATTTCCAATCTGAATAATTTTCTCAATATTGATAAAACCTGACATTGTTTTTGCTATCTTTGATATCTTTGATTGAAGTTCTTTTTGCTCAGAGATTGGAATTAATCCAAGGTGTCTTGACTCCATGACAAGTTCAGGATTGCGTGGAATCACGCCTACAATAGGAATGTTCAATGAAGAAAGTGCCTGCCTGCAAAGATCTTCATGCTTTTTGCTGCCAATTTTGTTTAGAATAAAACCAGAAATTCTAGAATTTTTGTGAAATTTCGTAAACCCAAGTGCAGTTGCAGCAATTGATCGTGCAGTCTTGCTTGCATCCAAAACAAGAATTACTGGAGTTTTTAAAATAGACGCTACATGATGCGTACTGGAATAGTTCGAGTCGCCAGAAAATCCATCATAATAACCCATAACACCCTCAATTACAGAAAAGTCAGAATCAAAATTTTTTACAAAGCTTTTAACAACTCCACTAGAACCCATGAGCCACGGATCCAAGTTTCGCGCAGGTCTGCCAGATACAGAACTAAGATAACTAGGATCTATAAAGTCAGGTCCAACCTTGAATGATTGTACAGAATATCCCTTTTTTTTGATTCCATGAATTATTGCGCAGCTAATTGAGGTCTTGCCAACACCGCTTGTAGTTCCAGCAAGCACAATCCCGGGTATTTTCAATTCTCAACAATATTACGGAATTTTATTTAAATGGATGTTTACTGTTCAGATCTTATACTTTTTACCATATCAAATAGCTGCCTGACAGCTAGTTTCGGATGGTGTGTTGCAAGTTTGACCAAATTACCCATACTAAAGTCAGCTTTTACAAAATCCAAAAATTCTTCCGCTGAGAGCTCTTGGATTATAGAAATTTCCTTGTCCCATTCTTCATCAGATAGACCAAGCCATCTGCTTTGCACTTTGACTGCAGCTTTTATCTTGGATCCTATTGCCTTTTTCCAGTTTTCTTCGTATGGTTTTAGAGATTCTTTTGATGTATCATTTTTTAAAACTGCTTCTGCACCTACCTGACCTGCTACTCTTCCAAATTCTATTGCATATCGAATTCCTTCCAAGACAAGCGGATTTGCCTGCCCAGCCGCATCACCAACCAGTATGAGATTATCTGCAATAGTGGTATGTGTTAATCCTTCATTTGGAATTAGTCCATAATGAAATTCTATTGGAACAATTCTACCAAGATCTCCTATAGGACCTGGCTTTTTGTCAACTAGTTCAAGCAGTCTTTGAGTTGGATCAATTTGTGATTCTGGTTTTCCAACACCAACACCGATTCTTACTTTATTTTTTCCCAATGGAAATATCCAAGCATAACCGGCTGGAGAATATTGTTGTCCAACCATGAGATGCCATGTTTCTGGATCAATGTTATCAACATATGCTTCAAATTCTGCACCAACACCAAATCTTTTCCATTGTGATACAGTACCAGTATTTTTCCCAATTACCGAATAAAATCCGCTTGCATCTATTACAAGTTTTGAATGAAAAACAAGATCATCTTTTATTGATGTAGCCTTGACTCCCACCAACTTTCCATTCTCCTCAAGAATGTTAGTCACATTAGTTCTAACAAAAATATCTGCACCTACATTTGCTGCTTGATATGCAAGAAACTGATAAGTTTTTCTTACATCCAAGACTGCAGCTTGTGGTTCATTTCCTTTTATTGTTATATGGTTATTTGGTGAATAAAACGAATAATTTCTAATCGGATTATAACAATCAGACGGAATCCCAAAAGATTTTGCCTCCTTTATCCAAGTAACACCACTTGTTCTAACTGAATGCCCTATTGCTTCTTCTCGTTCAAGTACAGCTACATGTACACCTTTTTTTGCAGCTGACCATGCTACAGAAAGACCAGCGGGACCACCTCCTACTATAACAATATCAAAATCATATTCTCTTGTCAAACAATCAACATTTTTTCTTTGATGATTATAAACTACACATTTTCTGTTGCAAAATTATAGACAATTTTGATCCGAATCTTTTTAGTTCACACTTGAAACCAAAAATTGATGGGAAAAGATGGATTTGTAATAGTATACACAGGCAAAGGAAAGGGCAAAACAACGGCTGCGCTTGGAATGGCCTTACGGGCTGTGGGATATAATCACAAAATTTGCATGATCCAATTCATCAAAGGTTCTTGGCATTACGGAGAGATGACCTCATCAAAGAGGCTAGAGCCAGAGTTTGAATTAACTGCCATAGGCAAGGGCTTTGTTGGAATTATGGATGACAAAAGCCCAATCGAAGATCATAAAAAAATTTCTGATGAGGCTCTTCGCATAGCAAAAGAAAAGATTCAATCAAAAAAATATGATATCGTTATACTTGATGAGATAAACTATGCAATCAATCTAAATCTAGTAAAATTAGATGATGTTTTAGATTTAATAAAAATTAAACCACCTAAGTTGAATTTAGTTCTTACTGGAAATTACGCTAGAGATGAAATTATAGAAGTTGCAGATCTTGTTACAGAAATGAGAGAAATAAAACATCCTTTCAAAGCAGGTATTCGAGCCAAGAAAGGTATAGACTTCTAACCAGCAACATTAAATTACGTAACAAAAATTTGAAAAACTATGACCACAGCTGTACAAGAACTCCCAGAGGTTGGCGAAATTATTGTTGCTACAGTTACAAAAATTATGGATCAGGGAGCGTATGTCACTCTTGATGAATATAATAACATTCAGGGATTTTTACACATATCAGAAATTGCAACTGGCTGGATCAGACACGTAGAAAAGTTTCTCAAGACTGGAGAAAAAAAAGTCCTTTTAGTAAAACGAGTAAATACAGCAAGATCTGAAATTGATTTATCATTAAAACAAATTTCAAGTGATCAGAAAAAGAAAAAACTTCTTGAGTTAAAAAAGAAAGAAAAAGAAAAAGTCTTAATTGATAGTTTAAAAACTAAAGCAGAACTTTCACAAACAGAGGCTGAAAAAATAGAAGATGTTTTGATAAACAAATTTAATTCTGTTTATGATGCCTTTTCAGAGATAGTATCAAAAGGAATAGTTGTTCTTGACGGTCTTAATCTGTCTACTAAAGTGCTAAAAACTATAGAAGAAATAAGTTCAAAGATCCAAGTACCTCACGTCGAGATACGTGGCGTATTAGAAATCACATGTACCAAACCTAATGGCGTTGAAATCATAAAAAAAGCACTCCTTGATGCTGTTGAAAATAAAGGAGTCAATGTAGAAGTAATCTACATTGGGGCTCCAAAATACAGAGTGACTGTTTCTGCTCAAAATTTCAAGACAGCTGAAAAAGAACTAAAACCGATTCTTTCAGAAATTCAAGATGCCATAGAAAAGAAAGGCGGTACCTTCAAATTCACTAGGGAAGAATCAAAGAAAACACGTGAGGGATAAACATGCGATTTCAGATGCGTAAATGTCCTGACTGTAAACGATATACACTAAAAGAAGATTGCCCAAAATGCGGTAACAAAACTGTAACAGTTCATCCTGGAAAATATTCTCCAGATGATAAATATGCAAGATATAGAATTTCTGATCGTTACAAATAACTTATTTTGTATCTAACCAGTTGAGGATGTGTTTGTAGGAGATGTTGTAGATTGTGTCGCTTGAGATTGAATGATAACTTTACTCATACGTGCTTCTTCAGGATCTATTGGTTGGTCTGTAGCTGGATCTGTTTTAATCGCTCCAATTTTATCAACTACATCTTGTCCGGAAATCACTTGGCCGAATATTGTATATTTACCATCTAAATTCGGAGCATCACCAAGCATTATGAAAAATTGAGAGCTTGCACTGTTAATGCTAAGACCACGTGCCATTGATACCATGTATTTTACGTGCTTAAGAGTGCTAAATTCAGGTGGAATTGTATACCCTGCGTCACCTGTTCCCCAAGTATCACGTGAACCATTTTTCGTATTTGGGTCACCGCCTTGAATAACAAAACCTGGAATTATTCTGTGGAATATTGTTCCATCATAAAATCCAGATTTTGCAAGTTTTTCAAAGTTTGCTACAGTTTTTGGAGCAACATCATCTCTGAATTTAATGACAATGTTTCCATATTTTGTAGAAATGACACCTACATCGCTTGTTGGATTTACACTTGTGGGATTTACAGTCGTTGGATTTACAGTTGTAGAATTAACTTGAGGTGTTGGAATATTTGAATTACTTGTTTGCAGCACATAGTTTGGATTTATTTGATATAGTAGAACTCCTGAAATAATTCCAGAACTATTGCTATTAAGACTTGGTGATGAGTAGACAAGCTTTAATGGACCATTGCCATCTACCGGGTACTTGATTGTTTTAGAATAAACACCAATGTATCCAGATTGATAAGTGGCTGATTGTACATGAGTATTTGGATCAAAATAAGTCACTGGTGTAAATGGAAACATTTTTCCTAACAAAGTGTTTTGCCAAAAATAATCGGTTGGCGTAAATTGATCATCTTGGAGAAACTTTGACGAATCTTCCCCTGCAATTCTCATAAACCACTGTTTTTTACTTTCATCTCCACCGCCTCCAAGCACGTAAAGTTGTTGTCCATTTGAAGAAAATTCTTGTCCTACTACATATACAAGAACATAATTAGCACCCCAATCATGAAGCATTCTCCATGCTTCATCAGGAGAGCTTAGGAATATTTTTGCTATCTTAGCAATTGTGTTTGTATCAAGAGTGGCATTATCTGCAAGTGTTGTTCTTCCCCCTAATGTTTGAATCCAATAACCATAATCCCACCATGATGCAATAACAGAATTTGGCGGTGTATTATTTTTTATCCAGTCCAAAGTTGCTGGCCAGTCATTAGTAGAAATTGCATAATTAGAGCCACCATTAAGAATCGTAGGAGGAGATTTAGTTACTGAGATCCAGTTTCCGTTTGCTGGATAAATAGTTGGTACTAAAAGTAAAGCTACTATAATGACTACATAAGAGATACTTGCAAACATTCCTAAAGCATATGTTGATTTTTTACCTTGTGTTGTTCCTTTCTTTGAATTATCAGATATTTTTCCTTGTGTTCCTTTTTTTGAGATTTCAGGTGGTTTTACTTGTGTTCGTTTCTTTAAGATTTCAGATGTAATTACAGCTAACCCAATTGATGCAAGTATAATGACAGAAGTAGCAGTTAGAAGATCTAATCTTGCAAAAGTTCCTCCTGCATAAGCTCCAACAATGCCAATAATTAGAGCAAAGACAGTCATTTCATTTTTAATTCCTATTGGTAAAGGATTTTGATTCTCAGATCTTTTTCTAAAAATAAGCCAAATTCCCAAGCCAGCAAATAACATCAGAGTTGAAAAATAGGTAAAGTTTTGAATAAGATTTGGCGTAGCATGTTCTGCAACAGAATCAACCAAAGCATCCTGAGATGTAAGGAATGGATTTATTGCATTAAGATAACGAAAGCTTGGTGCATGAAGAATATTTGATGAAATTATTGCAACGCCAGCTATAATAGATCCTCCTAAAATTGCCAAACTATTACGTAATGCTGTTCCTTCCCTGCTAAATTTTTGAATAAATATCATTGCAACAAGAAATATTGTTGGTCCGATAAGTGCAAATCCACGTATTCCTAATACAAAACTGATTCCAGGTCTTGCAAATCCACCCGAAACCGCCAATGTCGCAGCAACAAAGAGAGGTATGGCCCATAGCAAGAATTTGTGATCTTTTCTAAAAAATGGAAGAGCAATAATGAATAATGCTAACGGCATAAGGAAGAATTCAATACCACCCCATGAAGCAAAACCAATAGCTAAAAACAAGCCTCCACCAATTAATTTTCCAAAAGCAATCTTACGGTTTTGCGATTTTAATCCGCTAAGAAACAGGTAAAGACCTAATAGACCATAAAAAAGTCCAAGAGGTTCTGATTTGAACCATCCTATTGTTCCTCGTACTATTATTGGTGGAGATATTGCAAAGAATAATGATGCAAAAAGACCAGCTGTTGTACCTCCCATAACTCTTACAAGTGCAAATACGATAATGGCTGTGAGTGAACCAAAAACAACAGGAAATATTATTGTAAAATCATAAAGACTGGAACCAGCACCAAAAATTTTGTATAAAAACGCTGCTGTAAAATGCAAAGGAACTTGAGATGTTGAATATACATCTCTACCATTTGGGTACCAGCTCATGGTATCATGCCAGTGAACGTAAGCGTTTACACCGTGATCTAAAAGATATTGTGTTGCTCTAAAGTTAAAGAAAGGATCAAATTCATTTAATTGAAAACCATAGTCAGCTGCTTGTGAACGTACCATAACAGAAATTGAAAATGAAATTGCAAGAATTCCAATGATCAGAAGATGGTGTAGATGAAACTCAAAAGTTCCAACTTTAAATAATTTGAGGTTTGAAATCAACTAAAATGTGTGAAATTTACTCTGCTTATTACTCTTTTGTAAGAATGTGTACATCACATGACTTTACTGTATCTTTGAATTCTTTTGCATCAACATCACTACCAACTAATGTGCCATAATGCATTGGAATCGCTATCTTTGGTTTTATTTTTTCTACTGCTTTTGCAGCCTCCTTTGCAGTCATAACATAAGTTCCACTTACCGGAATAAATAGAATATCTGGTTTTAGATCATTCATTTCTGGAATAAGATCCGAATCTCCTGTATGATAGATTGATGTTTCACCTATACTTATAACATAACCAATTTTGTTGTCTTCCTTTGGATGAAATGGTTTGTTAGTATCTGGATTAATCTTATCAATGTTGTATGCAGGAACAGCTTTGATTTTGATATTGTATATTATTTTTTCTTGTCCTGGACTAATACCTATTTTTTCTTTTGAAGGAATTTTAGTAAGTTGTTCAATACATTCTTTTGCAGCAACAATTATAGTATTATCAGATGAGATTTTTTTTAGATCATCTAAACTCATATGATCAAAATGATTATGTGAAATTAATATAATATCTGGATGAATAGATCTAGATAATTTGTATGGATCTATACATATGGTAATTGATTTTTCTAGTGTAAATGTGTCATGACCATACCATTTTATTTTAATTCCTTTGTATTCAAACATGTTTTAGACAATAATTTTTGCTAGAGTTAAATCTTACTCGGTTCAAGAACAATTTTATCATTAGATAGAGAAATGATAGAGCCAAAATTTCTTATTCTTTTTTTCAATTCCACGTCTACCGTTGCTATGATTCCATGATGTTTTTTTACATATAATACCAAAGCATCATCTACATCATTTCCTGAAATTGAAATTTTTTTAAAATTTTTTATTATTTCTAATGCATTAATAGCGGAAGTTTTTTTTTAAGATTCATATCTTTTGAAAGTCTTTCAAGTTCATTTATAACCATATCAGGAATGATAAATTCGATTGCTCCAATCTCGGTATCAAGATTTGAAATATTTTTGACATTTTTTGATGCAAGAATCATTAAAAAACTAGTGTCACAGACAACTTCAACCAACTACAACACCTGCTCCAATTAATCTCCATCTTTCTTGAATTCTTCTACTTATCGCTACCCTACCTTTTTCAAATAGGCAGACTGGTCTTCTGAATTGTACATCTATTCTTTCGCCTCTTACACTGGTTACTTTTGAAAGAACTGGGGCAGTTCCTACACTAAGTCTTAATGATTCACCTACTTGTACAGATGAAACTTTTATTTCATCAGCTGAGCCTACAGCAGTATCAAAGAGGTTTATCTCTAGTTTTGCAATAGAAGAATTTTCTGGTAATGTATTTGGTTTTCCAATAACAGAACCAATAAGTGAATCACTTCGTGTCATTGATGGATCAAGTTTTGTACCTATTGCAACTAAACCACCAGGTTTGACTTCATCTACAAGTCCCGCACCAGTTCCAAGAGAAGAGATCTCTGTAATGATTGGTTCATAGCTACCATTTTTCTCATTGGCAAGACCAGGTTTTATCTCAATTTCATCTCCTACTTTGAAGTATCCCTGAATCACACTTCCTCCTATAACACCGCCTTTTATGCTCTTTATTTTAGTACCAGGTTTGTTAACATCAAATGAACGTAACACATGCATTACGGTTGGTTTTGACTCATCTCTTTTAGGAGTCTCAATTGTAGATTCTATGGCACCAATTAATGCATCAATGTTAAGTTTTGATTGTGCCGAGATTGGAATTATCGGTGCTTTTATAGCATTAGTGCCTTTAACAAATTTCACAATATCAGAATAGTTTGTCATTGCATCTTCGTATGAAACTAGATCTGCTTTATTTTGTGCAATCACGATTTGTTGAATTCCAAGTGTCTGTAGTGCAAGTAGATGTTCTTTAGTTTGTGGTTGTGGCACCTTTTCATTTGCTGCTATTACCAGTAAGGCACCATCAATAAGAGCTGAGCCTGAAAGCATGTTTGCCATTAAACTTTCATGACCTGGACTATCCACAAAACTTACTACCCTTGTTAATTCACTTTCCTTTCCGCAGTTATTGCATTTTGGTGTAACCGAATATCCTAAAGGAGGTTGACAGTTTTTACATTTGTAAAATGCTGCATCAGCATAACCAACTCTAATAGTAATTCCACGTTTTAGTTCCTCGCTATGTGCACTAGTCCAAATGCCAGTAAGAGCTTGGATAAGTGTTGTCTTTCCATGATCTACATGCCCAGCAGTACCGATGTTAACGCATGGTTGATGTCCATATTTTTTAATATACCAATCAGGAAGTGTTTCTTTCCAATGCACACTCAAGTTTTAAAAATCGCCTATGTTAACTTATGCCTTTTTTGGTTTATCTGCTGTTTCCTTTTTTTCTTCAGTTGGAGCTGGTGCGGCTTCATCAATTTTTAATTCGCCATCTAAGGAGCAGTTTATCTGATATGCCTCCTCAGTAATGGTATTTCCTCTAATAAGTTTACGAAAACGTTGTCCCTTTTCAGCATCGCGCAAACCAACCCCTTTTGATAATAGGATATATTTTCGTGCTCCACCATGAATATCTTCTCTCAATGGAACTCCAGATTTATCACTTCCACCAGTAATTCGGATCTTACCAGCTTGACCTACAATTGCTGCATCTAATTCATTTCCTATTTGCAGACCTAAAAGTGGATTTGCATCTTTTTCTTTCAGTTCTCTTGTGATGGATTTTCCTTTTTTATCAGATATTGTAAGCTTAAATGTTGCCAAGTATTTTAAAAAAGTCTTTACACTATTAATTAATCTTTGTACCTAAATCTTTTAAAATTATGAAATACAAAACTATACAATGAAAGAAGAAATCAAATGTCCCAAGTGTGAAAATATAATGATCTCAATGCAGGCATGTCATATGATTTGTACAAATTGTGGAGCGCATCTTGATTGTTCTGACAAAGGTTCGTTTTGGTAATTTAAAATCCAGTTCTATCAGGGTTAAAATTTTCTACCATGCCACCAACTCTTTCTTTCATTAATTTCAAATAATCATCATAATTTGCTTCGAATCCACAATGAGGACATTTTACATTTGTTATCTCATCATCAAGTACGGCTACTTTGTCGCACTCTGGACATTTTGCATCCATGTATATTTTTTGTAATTAAACTATATAATGTTAGGTCTTAAATCTGGATTGGCGGAGTTAGTCCAGCCCGGCACGACGTCAGCTTCCCAAGCTGAAGGTCGCGGGTTCAAATCCCGCACTCCGCATTTAATTTTAACCAAAAATGGTATGCAATATATTAATGGCAATAATTCTCATTTGTATATCTCAAAAGATCTTGTAAAGATATTGTATTCTATTTTGTTGTAAGTAATAGAATTGCTCTTGCAAGATCTCCTTTAGCCTCTATGAGAGCATTATTTGCAGCTTCTTGAGAAACGTTAGCTTGTTGAGCTACAAGCATGATATCTTCTTGGCTAAATACTGGTATTTCGAGCTCCCTTTCTTCATAACTTTCTGCTATCACTTGAAATATAGAATTGTCTTTTGCCTTCATTTCAGATACAGATGGTTTTATTATTATGATTTCTTTTTTGTCAGTTTTGATGATTACCTCTTGTACATTGGAAATTTCTTTCATTTCCAGACCCATCTTGTCTAGCATTCTGCGCATTTCACGATTTCCGCCACGCATCATATGTAATCAATTGGTTAGTCTGGACTTTTTAAACTATCTCTGACTTTGATTGCTACCCCTCGTTTTAGAGACTTCATCATTCTAGAAGAGAGGATTGCTCTTCCTACTGCAATTACTGTACCTTTGTAAAGAATAGGCACGTCAGCCCCGATCAAGATGTTCTTACCACACCATATAACGTGTTTACAGAAAACAGAACTACCATTTTCCACAAAAGGTTTGGAATCATCATCTACTTCAAGACAGTTTTCTCTAAATTTCTTACTTTTTAGTAGCAATTGTGCAAAGTAAGGTGTGATTGCAAGCCCTCCATCTATTCGCAAAGTACAAAGAAGTTTTTCATTTTTGTAGACATGCTGTATTCTTCCTGTTCTTTTTGAGTAAGTAATTTTGATTTCTTTTGGGAGATGTTTTGAAACTCCAATCCCAAATAGTGCATCCAAAGTATGTTTAATTTTAAGAGTCGAATCCAATGTTAACATAATCAAGTTTTGGGTTCTAATTGTTTTTGCACGCCAAGTATTACTATATAGTAATTTTGAATAACTATATAGAATGGCAAACACTATGCGAGGTATGGGAACTAATGAAGAAATGCGCAAGATACAGTTCACAGGAAAATCATCATACATTGTTTCATTACCAAAACAGTGGATAATTGACATGGGTCTAAAACAAGGTGATCAAGTTACAGTTTTAAGACAAGGTACAACGACATTACAAATCACACCACTAAAACATCATACAAAATCAATTAACACCGAGGAAGCAACATTTGAAATAAAACCAGAGGATAAAAGCTCGGCAATTGTTCGAAAACTTATTTCACTTTACTTACTTGGTTTTAGCACCGTAAATGTAAAACCAAAGTCAGGAAGATTAAAACCAGATCAACGAAATGCAGTAAAAGACGCAGTAAAAGGAATTCTAATGGGAACTGAAATCATTGCAGATTCTATAGAAGGTATTACCATCCAGGTATTGATAAATTTGTTTGAGCTTTCAGTAGATGGAGCGTTAAAACGGATGCTTATCATTGCAAAATCCATGCAAAATGATGCGTTGTTGGCACATGAAGAAGCAAATTTTGATTTGGCAAAAGAAGTGATAAACAGTGATGACGAAGTAGATAGGTTTAGTTTTTATATCATACGACAACTCAAGATTGCAATTCAAAACGAACACATGTTAAAAGACATGGGTATTGAAAATGCTAGAAGTTGTCTAGGATACAGACTTATTGTTAAGAACATAGAGCGTGTGGGGGATCATGCTACTGCTATAGTCAAAGACCTTCTGGAATTTAAAAAACCAATCAAAAAATCTGTACTGGATACTATTCACGAAATGAATAATTTTGCACTATCTGTGCTTGATGATGCCTGCTTATCACTATTCAAGAGAGATTTTGTCCAAGCAGAACTCACTGTAGAAAGAACCGGTGATATTACAAAATATGAAAAAAAGATGCTAGAGAGTACCAAATCATTAAGAGATGATGAGGAAATCTACAGGGTAAGAAGAATGGGTGAAAATATCAGAAGAATTTCAGAGTATGCAAGCGATATTGCAGAAATTGTCATGAATATGACTATAGAAAAAACACTGCGAAAGCAATAAGATACGAATCCACATCTTTTATGGTAATGAAAGATTCTGCAATTCTTATTACATATGACAGAGCAGATGACGTAAAGGAAGCACTTGCTCTCTGTGATACAGCAGGATATCAGGTTATTAAAATAATCAAACACAAATATCTTAACAAGTCAAAATACGGTCTTGGAGAAGGTAAGGTTGAAGAATTAAAAGAATTTGTTAGTTCAAAAAAACCGGATGTCATCATATTTGATGAAATACTCAAACCCAGTCAGAATTATAATCTAGCATCGAAATTAAAGACAAACATTTTGGACAGAGAGGCTTTGATTCTTGAAATATTTGAGCGTAATGCAACAAGTGCAGAATCGAAATTACAAATAAAGATGGCAGAATTAAGATATGAAATGTCACGAGCAAAAGAAAAAGTACGATTGGCAAAGATGGGAGAACAACCAGGATTCATGGGGATTGGTAAATTCGAAGTAGATGTCTATACCAATGACATAAAAAATAGAATGACCAACATTAAATCCAAGCTTGTAAAAGCTGGAAAACAACGCGCGCTACACAGACAGGGCAGAGACAGAGTTGGATTCAAGATAATTTCTTTAGCTGGTTACACATCAGCTGGAAAGACAACTCTTTTTAATACATTAACGGGTGAAACACGAGAAGAAAATCCAAAGCTATTCACAACCCTTTCTACAACAACACGAAAAATAAAGATCACCGAAAATGATGTTTTAATTTCAGATACTGTTGGGTTCATTAGTAACCTTCCCGCATATATGATAGAGGCTTTCAAATCAACACTTGAAGAGCTTACCTACACTAATGCAGTAATACTTGTAATTGACATAAGCGATCCAATTTTGGAATTACAAAAGAAATTTCGGAGTTGCATGCGAGTATTAGAAGAACTTGGTGTAGATTATAACAAGATAATTTTCGCATTAAACAAATCAGACTTGACATCACATGATGAAATTCTGTCAAAAGTTGACATTCTTGGATTAAAAGAAAACAAAAAATGGCTATACATCTCAGCAGTAACTGGCAAAAACTTAGATCAATTAAAGGAACTTTTGTCGCTTGTTTTAAAAAATGAACCTGCGATAAAGAAAAAAAATGAAATCATAAAAAAAGAAATTGAGATAAATTATGAAGATTGAAGTTCTCAGAATAGGCCAGAGACTCGTACGTGATGATAGAGTAACAACGCATGTCGCTCTTGTTTCAAGAGCCTTTGGAGCAACAAAAATCATAATGCAAGAAGTCAATCCTGACATCAAAGATACAATATCGGAAATCAATAGAGTTTGGGGAGGTGATTTTGAGGTCGAAATAATAGATAATTGGAAAAAAATGCTGAAATCAAAAAAGAATCAATCTTTCAAAATTGTACACCTAACGATGTATGGTGAAATCATTAATTCTGTTATTGATGAGATCAGAAAAGAGGAACAAATTCTTGTTGTTGTTGGGGCAGAAAAGGTACCTAGGGAAGTATACGATATTGCAGACTATAATGTAGCAATAGGTAATCAACCTCATTCTGAAATAAGTGCACTGGCAGTTTTACTTGATAGAGTCCTAGATGGAAGGCAGTTCTTAAAAAAACATGTAAATGCACAACGAGAAATTATTCCTACAAAAAAGGGAAAAAAAGTATTAGATAAAACAATTGATTAAATATAGAATCTAAATCAATGACGACAATGACTAATGAGCACGAAGATCCTTTTATAAAAATAACCGCTTTAATTGGCGGTGACGAATATCTAAAAGTTGCACGTTCTCTTTTAAATACGGAAGATGCTACAGATGAAGAAATTGCAAGTTCTACAGGTCTTAGAATTAACATAGTAAGAAAGGTGCTGTACGATCTTTTTGGAAAAGCTCTGATAACTGGCATTAGAGTGAAGGATGAGAAAAAAGGCTGGTTTGTCTACAGGTGGAGAGCAAGAAAAGATGAAGTTGATAATTTTATTGAAAATCAGAAAAAGAAAATCGTTGAAAGGTTACAACAAAGACTAGATTATGAAAACTCGGCTGAATTCTATCATTGTGGAACAGAAGACTGTCAAAAGTTGACATTTGAAAAAGCGTTGGATCTATCTTTTAAATGTCCAACATGTGGAAAGCTTGTCAATATAACTAAAAATGAAAAGCTCAAGAAATCATTACAAGCTAAGGTAGATCAGCTACGAGAAGATCTTAAACATTAAATTGTATAATGTAATACAAGTTCATTTTTCACTCTACTGATTTTCTTTAGTGTTAACAAAGGTGCATTTGAAATTTTATCAAATCCTTTTCCTTGAAATAATGAAACTGCATTACTACCTCCTAGAACATACGGAGTAATTGTAACAATGATCTCATCAACAAATCCATCTTTTATGAAAGACCAATTAGTTAATCCACCTCCTTCTACAAGAAGACTCTTTATGTTTTTCTTTCTTAAGATATGTAATAGTTTTTTAAGATTAATTTTATTTTGTCCACATTTTATTACGTCAAGCCCTTCTCTTTCTAAACGAATAATATTTTTTTGAGTTATTTTTTCTGATACTGCTATTATTGTGGGGATTGTTTTACAAGTTTTAATTATTTTTGAAGTAGACTTTATTGAGCCCGTAGAATCTAAAATTATACGTATTGGATTCTTTCCTCTCACATACTTTACTGTCAACAGGGGATCGTCAATCATTACAGTATGTTTTCCTACGAGTATTGCATCCACACTTGCCCTAAGTTTATGAACTCGTATCAGATCTTCTTTTGAAGAGAGTTTAGAGTTACCAGTTCTCGTTGCTATTTTTCCATCCATACTCATTGCTGCACTAAGTATCACATGTGGTCTAGATTTTACCATCTACTATTTTGCCTCCAAACATTACTGCTTTTATGGTTGTTTCAGATGCTCTATGCACAATAGAAGCATGAGGATTATGCATTGGTTCTAAATCAATAGCATGTTTATTGATAAAAATGCAATCAGCCAAGCTATTAGATTGGATTGTACCCATGTTCTTTTGTTGAAGCATTTTTGCGGCATTTACCGTAGCCATCTTGAGTATAGATTTCGGATTTAGTCTAGTTTTTTGTAATCCCATAGAGACTTTCCAAAGATAATCCATTTCTCTAAACATGTCAGGTGAGTTTATCATTACATTATCTGTTCCTATGGTTAAATTGCAACCACTTTTCATCATCAGATTCACGTCAGGAATTCCTTCAGCAAGCGCAGCATTTGCACGTGGACACACAACAATACTGGTATCATTTTTTGATGCAAGTATTAGATCTTTTTTTGATGCATGTGTCATATGAACTAGAAAATTTGGTTTAAGCAATAAAGCACGTTGAGTTTCGGTTTTTGCAGTTATCTTTTTAGAAATCATGCAGCTTTCTAATGTTTCAGCTGAATGAATAGCCCTAATTTTTGACACTTGAGAATAAAATCTTAATACAGAATCACTAAACTCGTTGGTACCACTTACACCAATTCCATCACATTTCTTTAATAGATCACTAAGCTCCTTTTTTTTTGATTCAGGTAATGAAGTATTTTTTTTAATTGATTTTAAATCTTGGTAGTAATTTATTCTACCAAGAATTATGGATCTAATTGGAAGTCCTTTGGTCGCATTACGTAAAAGTTTAATTCCATCTAAACCCCCCTCTCTAAAATCAACGAAAGTTGTAATTCCCTTTTTTATCATTGAAAGACAGGAATTTCTGATAAAACTTGTTAGATGTGATGTCGTAGAATTTGCTAGAATTTTTTGTTTAATACCTATAATTGGATGAATTTTTTCTTCTACCCCAAAATCTAGACCTACATCTTTTCCTATTGAATCACCAACGTGAGTATGTGCATTAATGAATCCAGGAATCATGAGCAGTCCTTCACAATCATAGACGTCTTCTTTCTTGTCTGGTTTTAGATTCGTGCCTATTGCCTTTACAAATTGGCCAGAAATACGGATGTTTGTACTATTAATATAATCTAAATCATTTCCGTAAAGAATACTGACATTTTTTATCAGCATGTTAGCTCAAGTACTCGCTGCTGATTTTTACCAGAATCTCTGAGTTCTCTAATAGTATCAAGAGATTTTGTTGCAAGTTTAGCAGCTTCTCGTGCAGTATTTGCAGTTCCAATTCCACAGTTTAATGCAATACCATGTTTTTCTTTCATCAAGTTCAAGAATTTTACAGCATGATCCTTTCCATCACCTGAAGTAATTATCATAAAGTTGTCTCCGCCCATAAAGAATGTAAGGCAGTTTTTTGTTAAGAAAAATTCCGACATTTCTGAATATAATTTGAACATAAGTGACGAAATCTCATATGGTGATTTTTTTGCTGAAATAGATGTAGAACCATCTACATCCATATGCATTATCTGCACTAATTGTTCTGCCTTACCATTTACATAACCAAAAATGTTATGTTCCTTCTCTAAAATTATTTTAGACTTTCTTGCTTTGTCCGCATTCAGATTAGCTTCAAATGGAGAATCACCATATCCTATGGTCATAGAAAGTTGTAGATCAAATGATTTTGCTAATTTTTTTTGAATTTCAATATGATCATCTAGAGACAAACCATTTGTAACTGCAAAAAGCTCATCAAATCTATTAGAAAATACAAGACAGTTTTTTTCTGAAAAAAGATTTTGTATTTCGTTATAAATGGAAGATTGAAGCATTTGTAATTTGTGTTCTCTATCGCTGCCCAAGGTAAGTGTCCACGGTCCATATCCTGTGATTTTGATTATGGTAAGTTGAATCATCTCATATCCTCCTTAACTGTTCAGCTATCTTTCCTACAGCTTCTACAGCTCTCTCTGCTACAGGCCTTATTCGTGCCTGTGCTTGCCTATCTGACATGCCTGGGCCTGTTATACCTAAGGTTACTGGTTTTTGGTATTTTATAGAAAGTTCTGTTATGGCTCTAACTGTAGCATTTGTAATAAGTTCATCATGTTTTGTTTGTCCTTTTATTACAGCTCCAAGGGTTACTACTGCATCTATTTCCTTTTTTTTCAACAAGGAATCAATTACAATTGGCATATCAAATACGCCCGGAACTTTGCAAATGTATTTTATGTTTAGTTTAAGATCTTTTGCTTTTCCAACTGCTACGTCAAGCATTTTAGAAGTGATTTCATCATTAAATTCTGAAACAACAATTGCAATGTTCAAAGTTAATGCTCCTTGACAAATTTTACAAGATCATTACCATCAAAATAGGGAATTGCATTTTCTTTCGCATATTTTTTAGCTTTTTCAATTGAAAGAGCTGTATGTGTTTCAGAATCAAGCATTTCACATATTGCTGCAGCAGGACATAAACCGGCAAGATTAGTCATATAGACGGACATTTCAGTATGACCCAATCTATCTGATAACAATCTTTCGGATGCAATCAAAAGAGGCACATGTCCTGGTGTCTTAAATGAAGAAACGAAAATTTCTTTTTTGTTTCCATTTGTATTTTTGTAAAGATTTGCCATTTCGTTTATGGTTAACGCTCTATCACGATCTGTTATACCAGTATATGTTTGTGTATGATTTATAGAAATAGAAAATGATGGTTTGTCACCATATGGCGCGGTTCCCATAATCATTTTTTTTGATTGATTATCAATGTTTTGTGCATTAGAAAGTATATCATGCATATAATTTAGTCCCAGAGTTTTTGCAAAAGAATGATCTACGGATAAGCATATCAGACCACCAGCATCTTGACGCATTTTTGAGATATGTTCTGGTGTCACAAATTCTGCTGCAACTACCATATCTACCTCATTTTCACGCTTGTTTGCATCATGAAGTAAAACGAACCCACCTTTACGTAGGGAGGAAATTGCCTCTTCAAAGGACATAATTAAGAAGCTTGTTGTAATGATTATAAATCTTACTACAAAAGTGGTTGTTACCACAAAAGTAGTAAACAACTAATCTTTAGAAATTGCGTATTTTCCCAGTATGTCAGTTTCAATATTAACTTTATCGCCAATTTTTTTTGAACCAAGATTTGTAATTTTCATTGTATGTGGAATTATACAAATAGAAATTTTATTTTTGAGCACATCAATAAGTGTCAAGCTTATTCCGTCAACTGTAATTGATCCTTTTTTTACTACAAATCTAGCTAAATCTTTAGGAAGTTCAATCCAGAATTTGATTTCTTTTGATAGTTTTTCTATTTTTATAATTTTACCAGTACCATCAATATGTCCAAGTACAAAATGACCTTCCATTCTTTCGCCAACTTTCAAGCTACGTTCAATGTTTACTTTGTCTCCTGATTTTATCATTCCTAGATTTGTTTTCTTCAAAGTTTCACCAATTATTTCAAATTCAGCTTGTTTTTTTGAAATATGTGTAGCCGTAAGGCAGACTCCATTTATTGCAACACTATCACCTATCTGAAGACCTTTTGCAAGATTTCCTAAATCTATTCCCATTTTTGCTGCGCTACGATTTTGTGTTTTAATATCAAATTTCTTAACAATTCCCTGTCCCTCTATTATACCAGTAAACACTTGATTGATTGTGTTTATTAGATATAAAATGATTTAGAGTGAGATATTTATGGAATCAAGTAATGCCTTTGCTCTCTTGAAGTGAACTTCATCAATCATTTTTCCTTCTACTTTAGTTGCTCCTTTGTTTTTCTTTGTAGAATCTATATATGTTTGGCATACCTTTTTTGCCCACTCTATTTCGGCTTGGGTTGGATAGAATATTTTATGTACTGTAGGAATTTGATTAGGATGAATAATGCTTTTTCCTACGTAACCAAAATTTCGTCCAATTATACAATCTTCTTCTAGACCATTCTCATCATTAAGATCCTGCCAAATTGCATCTATCACGTGTTTTCCTGCAGCTCTTGCATCTACAGGAATTTTTGCTCTTGCATATTTTGCACCCTCTGGTTGTTTTGTATACTCAATACCAAGATCGTTTAGCAGATCAAATACACCAAAGACAAGAACAGATATTCTATTGCTTGATGATGCTATATGGTATGTATTTACAACTCCTTCTGCAGACTCTATTGATGGTATAATTTCAATTGGTTTTAGTTTACGTTTTTTTTCTAAACTAACAAGTATTTTTATAATTTTTTTTAATTCAGCTACGTTATTTACTTTGGGAATAACTATGCCATCAATTCCTTTTTGAACTATCTTTGACAAATCTTGTGGAATGATTCCAGAAGCAGGTGAGTTTGTCCTTACATAAACTTCAGCTTTGTATTCAGAACGTTTGCCAAGGGCTTCTTTGATTAGGTTTCTAGCAGACTCCTTTTCTTCGTTAGGGACTGAATCTTCTAAATCAAAACATACGATATCTGCTGAAAGAGTTTTAGCCTTTTCTAAAAATCTGGAATTATTGCCTGGTACAAAAATAAGACTGCGTAAAAGTCTTGTCATATAGAGATTAGTTTATGGTTTCAGTAAGATTTTGCCAACAAGACCTTTACCTGTTACCATTTTTGTATGGGCCTCAGCAGCGTTTTCAAAGCTAAACACAGAATCTATAGTAGCCTTAATTTTCTTTTTACCCATCCAGTACAAACCTTGTTCTAATTCTGCTTTGGTTCCTTGTGTTGAACCAAGAATATTAGTGCCCTTAAAGAAGATGTGTCGTAAATCCGTCTTTGCATCATAACCTGTGGTTGCACCACATGTTACTAGCGTTCCACCATATTTTAGCAAGGTAAGTTGTGAGTTCCAATGAGTTTGACCAATGTGATCAAATGATATATCTATGCCACCAAATGGTTTTGCAATTTGTCTAACTTCTTTACTCCAATCCTCTTTTCTGTGATCCACTGCAAAATCAGCACCAATCTGTTTTAGCTTGTCTAATTTGTCTCCGCTTGCTGTAGAAATAACGGTACAATTGTAAAGTTTTGCAATTTGGATTCCAAAACTACCAACACCAGAACCACCACCCATGATTAAGACAGTCTGTCCTGGTCGTATCTTTGCTCTTCCAACCAGCATGTGCCATGCCGTAAGTAATGTCATCGATGCAGCTGCTGCTTCATCAAAGCTTACACCATCAGGAATTTTTGCAATGTTTACTTCTGGAAGATGAGTTATCTCTGAAAAAGCTCCCCATAATGGACCTGTTTGAAATCCCCAAATTGTTCTTTGAAGACAATCAAATTCACGACCATCTGTACATGCTTCACATACCCTACATGACATGTTAGAGTGTGAAACAACTCTATCTCCAACTTTGAAATTCTTTACGTCTTCTCCAACTGCAATTACTTCACCAGCAGCATCAGAACCTGAAATGTGAGGTAATGGTACTGGAATTGGTACTCCCCTCATTCCCCAAATATCATTATAATTTAATGCTGCAGCTTTTACTTTGAAAACTACTTCGTTTGATTTTGGTTTTGGATCAGCTACATCCTTAACTTGTAGAATTGATTTGTAATCATCGTTTGGAGCATACTTTTCATAAACTACTGCTTTCATAGATGGTTTCGCCTAATTTACCCCTAATATATTTTCCCTAGTATCTATAGGCGATTTATTTTGAAATCACGTTTTGGTTGTTGAATTGATTGCAAAATTTGTTTTAATTGATCGTCTGTAATTTGTGTATTTAATTTGCCCTGAGATGCCATGCCAATAAGATAGTTTTCAACCATAGAAGCAAGTTCTGGTTTTACCATTCTTACATTAGTTAAACGCAATCTTGCTTGTGGTGAAAGTATTGTTCTTAATGCTTGATCCTTCATTGATGCAACTTCTGCATCATTAGGCCTTCTCTCATCACTTGGATTTGGCTCGCTCATAAGACCACTAGGAATATTTCTTTAAGCTTGGATTCTTTGTGATTAATTCATTTAAGATTTCTGTAGATACTCGATCGATTTTTTTCATTCCTTCATGTGAAACTGTCCTGCCTTTTCCTTCCACCTTGTCAAGGTAACCCAATTTTTCTAAATTGTGAATAGCTGTTCGAATTATTGCTCCGCCAGCATCTCTGTGATGAGCTCCTCCGTATCCTACTGCTTTAGCTCCGCCATACATTCCTCTCAAATCTTTTACACCTACTGGACCATGAAGATATATTTTCCTAAGAAGTGATGCACATCTAGTATACCACCAATCGTTTTTTTGTGGAGGCTTTTCTGCATGTGCTCCTGTTTTTACAAATGGAACCCAAGTTGGGATGGCAATATCCTCTCCTTTTAGAATCTCTGATAATTTGTTGATCAATACATCTGCTGGTACATCATATGCCTTTGCCATAAAATTGAAAATTTCAAGTTCGTCTTATAAATCATTGACCTTTTGTAATTGATTTTTGAATGATTTTTCTATAGGTATGATTACAAAATCCACAAGTAATACGAATTGATTTTACAGATGACCTTCCTATTCTAATTCTTGCATTTACTCCAGGAGCGATGAATTTTTTACATTTTTTACAAAAATTAATTCGTATATCGTATGGCATTCTAATTCGGTATTTTGTGCTTAGTTTTTTTGCAATACTAGCTTGTCTCTGAGCTAGTTTAGGATTTGTTCGTGCATTTGATATAGCATTTTTAATTAGAATTTGCATCCTTTCTAATGCTATTTGTCGTAGTGCTGGTTTCATGTTAGTTAAATAAATATCAGTTCTCTTAAAATACATCTTGCTTTCGCTCATACTAGTCGAATCTGCTTTGGAACTAGTTCCAAAGGAGTTACAGAATCATAATTCTGTAATAGCATATAGTAAAAGAGTAAACAAAAAACCATCCGAAGTAATTTTAGATGTATCTTGGCACTTTGCAGCAATGAAAGGGATCAAAAATGAGATAAAACGAGGTAGACCTGATTTAGTTCATTTTTGTCTATTAGAAGCTTGTAGCATTCCATTATATTTTGAAAATAAGCTTAGAATCTATGTACATACAATAGATGACAAAGTAATTTTTTTGGGAGAGAATGTACGTCTACCAAAATCTTATCATAGATTTGTTGGATTAATTGAAAAGCTATACTCTACTGGAATAATAGAAGAAGGTGGAAAGAAACTTTTAGAAATGAAAAAGATGGATTTTGGCAAGTTAATTGACAAGATTGCCCCAAAAGAAATAATCGGTCTTTCTGAAAAGGGAGCTGCAAGTTCCTATGAAAAACTTGCAAAAATGATTAGTAAAGATTCATGTATTATAGTTGGAGGATTCCCTAAAGGCAACTTTTCAGATCAAATAGTAAAAAAGATCAATAATCTTGTTTCAGTAGATAAAAATCCTCTTGAAGCTCATGTAATCATTTCTCGTGTATTATATGAATATGAAAAAGAATTATTATGTAGCTAAAAGATTGGCAGTGTTAAGCGGTCGTAGTATAGTTTGGTTAGTACACTGGCCTTCCAAGCCCGTTACCCGGGTTCAAATCCCGGCGACCGCATTTTTTGTTAATTATCAAGAAATAATTCCAACTGAAACAAGATATTGAATTTCATTTGTAAACGTGCTATCATCTATCAATCCCTCATACCACCAACTAGCATTCTTTTTAAACCATTCAGGAATTTTACCAGCACCATAATTTTTTCCAGTTTCAGAATATGATACCATGCCTTCTTGAATGAAATATTCTATAATTTTATGAAAATCAGAATTTGTAATGCTTCCGTTTGACCATAAACCGGCTGTTCTTTTAACCCATGATGGTATTATTTTAATTTCAGTATTAGAAGTCTGGTTTTGGCTTTCAAAAATGTAAAACCATGCAATTCCTGATGTTGTCTTGTTTACTAGATGGCCGGTTAATGTAACATCAGTACCTGTAGAGGAAAACATTGTATCAGCAATATTTGTACCCCGTAAAGTTACTCTAATCCCATTAGCATATTGAGGATAATCTTGTTTGGTGAATACACCTACAGAAAATGTACCATTGATTGTTTCTGATGGCAAAATTTCTTTAATAATTAATTGTCCCCCTTCATTTTCTACAAGTTTAGATGCAAATTGAGTTTGAAGTGGATTAATTATTTTATGAGATCCATCAGCATATGAATAATCAATATTTCCATCAGGCGATTTGTTGCAGACATCCTGTTTCCATTTGTCAGATGATTTTATTGCGTCAATCATAAGCTGACCATGTAAAAACTCATGGTAAAGGATAACCAAGTTTTCGACTTGATGTACTCTAGGATCTATGCCTGTACCATTGGTAAGAAGATCAGGATTTAGTCTCAATTCATTGTTACATTCATTAGTGATTTTTCCTTCTTGTGTTGTAATTTGACACTGCCAAGTGTATGTCCCGCCTGTAATTAGATCACCTTGGTGAGCTTGAGTCTCATCAAATCTTGCAAGTTTAGTCTTAACCACATTTACAACAAGATTATTGAGATCAGTAGAGTTACATGGAAAAGTTACAACAAGAGGTTTATCAAATGTATTTATTACATCATTCACGTCCTTTTTTTGAATGTCCAGTTTTGTAAACTCGGCAAGCAACTGATTGTATAAATCCTGTTCTCTTTTTGTTGGAAGTTCATAAATTCCAAATGCAGGAATCAAGTTTGCAAGTAAAAATACCATAATAACAAATGCTATGTATCTCAACTAAACAACGGATTCCTTATTATTAATTAAGAATTAGGGCTAAGTTGAATTTGGTTTTTTAATTCATCCCAAGCAGGTTTTAGATTTTTATCTACGTCAATTAATCCCATATTGCAAAGTAATGCTGCAGTATTGTTTAACACTATAGCATTACCAAAGCCCACTGTAGACGTGTTTAACGAGTTGTAACAGGTGTCTACAGGTCTATCATATTGTCTATACCAAGTTAGAAACTCAAATTGAGAAGTATTTTTTCTGTAAAAATCAAAAACTATTTTCATGAATTTTACTTGGTCATCTTTTGTTCCGTTAATGGATTTTGCTGTACTCCAGCCAACCTCAACTAGGGCAATTTTTTTACCTCCTGCAAGATCTATCATTTTTTGCAAGTTTTTACCTTCTACTTCAGGACTTTGCGGTTCATATCCTGTTGAATCTATTGGATAGTATGAATAGGCAACAAAATCTCCTTGGTTTAGTTTACCAACAATATCTGTTTGATATTGATTTAATACTGAATTAAGTGAGAACCAATTCCCAAATTTGACATCTGGATGTTTTGCTTTAAGCTTGGAATACACCCCATCAAAGAACTGGGCATAATTTTGAATGTCGTTAGGATGATCTCTGAAGTACCCATCAACATCACCGCCAATTATGACGTGATCTACTATGTAATATCTAGATAAGACTGCGTCAAGAGTTTGTACAGTTTCATCTTGAAGTTTTTGATCAAATTGCGGTTTACCCATCCAACTTGGGAATGGGCCTAGGACACGATCATTAATTACAGAAAAGTAAAGTGTTACATTGAGATTTTGTTCTCTGTTTAAACCCATTAGAATATCTGAGGTTTTCCAGTTGTACTGTCCTTGTTGTGGCTCTATATTTGGCCAAATAAGATAGACATTACTTCTTCCAATTCCTGTTGACGCAGCTTGTTGATATGCACTTTTTATTTCTGCAAGAGTGGGAGTTTGTGTTGGAGGCATTATAACCAAACCAAGTTTGATGTTATGCGATATAGTTTGGTTAATAATTGGTGGCGGCGTTATCAATGGTTGTGATTGTGGTACTATCCATAGTAATGCTATCGCAATAATTACAGCAGCAGTTCCTCCAGCTACTGCACCACGTAGAATTTTCTTATTCAACAATAGTTTCAGTAATTGAAGATACTAAAAGAGTTTGGATGTCGTTCTATCCTGATGTACAGCCGCTATATCCACATTCTATGCAGACATTGCATCCTTCTGCAAAGACCAAGTTGTTCTTGCATGTTGGGCATAGTCTTTCTTCCATCTCTTCGGGAGTAAGTGGAACTTGTGGGGATTGTACTGATGTTTCTGGAATCTTTATCTGCAACGCTTTTTCGGTTTGTGCTTTTAGATATGGATTTGTGACATTTTTTGCAACGTAATCTGTCACATACTGACTTGGAGTAACTTGGAATGTTTTTTGTACATTGTCACCAGTCATGTGTAAGACTTGTTCATGTCTTGAACCATCTCTATATATCGTGATTCCTTTGAGTCCAAGCTCATGCGCTATCAGATATGCTGCTTTGATATCTTCAGCGGTTACATCATATGGCATGTTAATTGTCTTTGCGATTGCATTTCCAATCCACTTTTGCCATACAGCTTGTGCCATAAGGTGGTCAGCCCAGTGTATGTCCATTGCTGTAACAAATATTTTCTGCATCCATTCTGGAATTTCTGGAATTCCTTTCAATGAACCATAGTTATTTGCGATTTTTTCTAGGATTTGATCATTGTACAATCCGTGTTCTTTGAGAACTTCTTCAAAGATTTTGTTTGTATAAAAGAATCTTCCAACAGTTACACGTTTTTCGAATGCTAAAGCAAACATTGGTTCCATTCCGTTTGAGCAATCACCAATCATTGATAGAGTACCTGTAGGAGCTACTGTGGTTGTCAGTACGTTTCTAATACCATGCTTTTGGATTTTACTAATTAATGCATCCCAATCGTATGAGCAACCATTCTTTGGTTTTTCGTAATATCCTGCCACAGGTATTTTTCCTTCAGGAAATTCTGTTTTTTCACATAATGGAAACGCGCCGCGTGTTTTTGCCAAGGCTACGCTTTCTTCCATAGAATAGTAAGTTAATGCTTCAGCAAGTTTTTCTTGGAATTCATAACCTTCTTGCGAATTATACGGAATTCGTAGCTTAAAGAGAAGATCTGCAACTCCCATTACACCAAGTCCAATTCTGCGTGAATCCTTTGATGCCTTATCGATTTCAGGAATTGGATAATTGTTTACATCTATAACATTATCCAAGAATCTTGTTGTCTTTCGAATTGTCTCTTCATATCTTTGCCAATCAAATTCATACTGTCCATCAGCTTTTCGTTTAACATAGTTTGCCAGATTGATAGATCCCAAATTGCATGATTCGTATGGATACAAACTTTGTTCTCCACAAGGATTAGTAGCTCGTATTGGTCCACCTCGAGCTTTTGCAAATACATTGTATTTGTTAATAAGATCAAAGAAGATTAGACCTGGTTCAGCACTTTTCCAAGCTGAAAGTGCAATTAGATCAATCAATTGATGTGCATTTATTTCTCGCACTGGAGAGTTATCACGCGGACTTCGAAGAGTATATTTTCCATCTTTTGAATTTACAAGTGCGTCCCAGAAATCTTCCCATACTCCAACACTTACGTTAAAGTTTTCTAAAACACCTGGTTTTGTTTTTGCAGTAACAAATTTTTCAATATCAGGATGCCATGATTCGATAATTCCCATGTTCGCACCTCTTCGTTTTCCTCCTTGTTTGACAACTTCAGTTACTGTGTTTATGATATTCATAAATGACACAGGACCAGATGCGACACCAGAGGTAGATGCTACCATATCACCTTCTTCTCTAAGATCAGAGTAGTTGATGCCTACCCCTCCACCAGATTTGAAAATTAATGCTGCGTCTGAAGACGATTTCATTATTTTTTCCATATCATCAGGCATGGCAAGCACAAAGCAAGCTGAGAGCTGGCCTAGTCTACCACCCGCATTCATCATAGTAGGAGAGTTTGGTAGAAAATCTTGTGAGACCATCAGATCATAATATTCTGAGATTCTCTCGGCATATTGATCAAATTTTCTTGCTGCAAGCATGGTAAGAAATTCTTTCATGCCTACTTTCATCTGGCCACGCTTGGCCAAGTCCATGTAGTGAATGATTAATGATCTGAAATGCCATTTGTTAAGAAGATATTTGCCAATTTTGAATTTGTAATCAAAATCATCAAGTTTATCAAGATATCGTGAAGCTTCTTCTATGTTTTGTGCATTTCCTCCTTCTACCGCAAATATGGAAGAGTCCTTTAGTAGATCTCCAATTCCAACCAAAATTGCTACTCGTTCAAACATCTCGCCTGGACTTTCAATTATTGTTCCCTTGTTATTGCGCATCAAGTATCTGGATGCTAAAACTCTCAGGCAGTTAAGATCAAACTTCTTTGCTACACTATCAAGAGATTTGGAATCAAGAACCTTCATTTTTTCTTCTCGAAGTTTTCTTCGTTCATGTCTGTAAAGTATGTAGGCTTTGGCAATTTCACCAAGTCCTTCATCTATTAGAGTAGATTCAACCATATCTTGTACGTCTTCTACGCTTGGTGCACCAGTAGCAGAATAACCTTGATTAACAAGTTTCTCCATTACCCGATCTGCCAGTTTATCAGCCAAGCTGTGTTCTGGCCTACCACAAGCAACTAAAGCCTTGTATACGGCGTTTGAAATTTTATCCTTCTGGAAATTTAACACTCGACCGTCGCGTTTTTTTACTTCAATGATCGAGTTCTCTATTTGTGAAAAATCTGTCAAATGACTCCCCGCAGACCTAAGAAAAGGGAGTTAAATAAAGATTGAGGCAAAAAATATTTTCCCAAAGATCGACTTTGGATCAACTTTGTTGACACCATTACTATTTTCATAATTTTAGATCGGTATAGAACTTAAATAAATCTTCAAAAAATTAATCTAAATTTCAGGTAAATAAGATCGTATTTTACAATTTTTTAAAAAATGTTATTCGTAAATATTAATAAGATCTATTCAATGCTTGAGAAAATTTTAGGCAAGTATGTAGGGTGATTTGCAAGTAGGACATTTGTCAGTAAGCTTTTCTTCCTTTAGGCCACAGTTACTACAAATATGCACCTTTCGTATTGGCCTGAATGAACTTACGAGTTCACTTGTTTTTTCTATAGCCTTTTTTATTATTGCTACATCTGCGTTATCTGGGATTTTTAGTTGTACTAACAATCCACCATTAAGAGCTTTTGACATGTGATTAGCCTCAACAATTTTATCTGTTTTTAGATTCATTCCTTCTATTTCTGGAGCATTTAGCACTATTCCTTCAGAATATGATTCGCCTTCTACGTATTGAAGAACAGACATCTTACCGTATTTTTCTCCATCCAAGGCTGAAAATCGTGCTGCCGCATCGCTTTCAGTCATAGATATGGTAACATTATCACCCATCTCTTTTCCTTTCTTGGTTGCTACTTCCATTGCTGTTGCTATGACCTTAGAGAATATTTCTTGCCCAGCCTTGTTATTTTCATATCCAAGTATTCCAAATACTGCCTCCTTTAAGCCGATCAGATTAACTACTAAGGTAACTGAGCCCTTTTGCATGTATTGGGTATTATTTGCAAGAATTGGATTAAGTCCACGTCTAGTTAGATCTGATATTTCCTTCTTCCTAAGTGACATTGCTGCAAGTGCAGGCTTCATCAAGAGTGCAAGACGTGCTCTAAAGTATGTTTCATCTTTATTGGATTCAAATGCAAGTCTAGGCATATTAATTGAAAGTGACTGAAGATTAATTGTAGTTCCAGTGGTTTTTGCATCTCCTCGCAAGATTCCTTTATTCGATATAATACCTTTTGAAAAGCTTACACGCCCTCCTAATGCAATAATTTCAGAAAGTATATCGGAAAACTCGCTGACTTTGCCTTTTTCGTAGTCTATTATAATACCAACTGAAGGAGTAGGTGTTGATTTTACATATTTTTTGTAACTATCAAGTATTACACCTATTAATTTGGAATCGCTTCCAAGTGAGATTCTAAAGGAAGCAAGTGTACCATTTTTACTGTATCTTGGAGCAGTTGATGTTGCTGTAAATGCACTTGTAATCTTTTCTTCTACTTCACCAAGATTTTTTGAATATTTTTGCAAAATTGTTACTAATCCATCCATTATCACTTCCTGTGATGCTTCTCTAAACAATAACGAAGTGAGTAACGATAATGATGTAGCAAGTTCATCTAATGTATTTATTGGAGGCACTCTAGTTACTCCAAGGAATTTTCCTCGAAGATCTATACCATCTTCTAAGAGCTCCTTAATGTTTACAAATACTGTATCTGGTAAAAGTGACCATATTCCAGTATTTGTTATATGAATATCTCCTGAAAGATGTGAATCAGCAACATCTTTTGGTAGTGTGTTTAGAACCAGATGTTCTCCAAAGACGGTTTGACCAGTCTTAAAGAGGAGACCCTCCACACCATTATGAATACCATCCACATTTGTTATCATTTCATGAATGTCATATGCAGGAAGCCCAAATCTAGCAAGTTTGTGCCTATAATCCTCATGTCCTTGCTCTAAAAGGACAGAATTTACCATTTCACGTATCAATGAGGCAGTAAGGTATGAAGTTTGGAATTTGTAGATGCGGTTTTCTACCTCTTCAGTTATTTTTTGGGCAAGTTCAAGTGGAAGGCTACCCTCACGTACAAGAGACTGGATTATCTTATGTGAGTTAAACTCCTCTATTGACTCATGTGAGGTTCTGACATACATCTTGCCGCTCTCTATTATAGAGCGTTCTTCAATTTGTCTAGCAAGACTTAGAACTAGTTTTCCTAAATTTGTAATAGTGTAACGTCTTTCTGATTTATTCAGAGCCACTAGAGATTGTCTTAGTAGTTTTCTTAAGTGGTATGCAAATTTACCACTTTCTTTTTTTGATTTAAATCCCGCAAGAGATTTTAATTCTGAATAAGTAAGAGGTCCTTTTGAATTTAAAATACGTAAAATATCTATCCTGTTCGGGCTTGCCATTACCGAAAAGATCATTCTTACACGTTTTGATGCTGATTGTAAAATGCCTCCTCGCTTTTGCTCGCCAAAGTCCTCACTCAGTTCCATGGCATGTCTAGATAGTATCGGTAAATAAGATTTGTGACTAAATTGATCCTTAAACTAGTATTTTTGATCAGTTTTTCTGTACATCCACTGTAAACTCAGAAGATGAAAGTGTTTGGCCACAAGAAGGACATTTATTGTTGTATGGTCTGATAACTTCTTTAACAGATTTTAACATACGCATATTTGCAATTTTAGCACCACATTTTCCGCATACAACATCAACTGACATGCGATCAGATTCGGATAAAATTATAAAAGAACTGTTTTGTGTTTTTTTTAATCAGTTTAATAAATTTGATTTACAGTTTTTCAATCAACATTCCACGTTCATCATATCCAGCAATTTTTACTCTTGTCCCAAGTGGAAGATCTGCCGGAGACTGTATATTTGACATAAATCCCGAAATTCGAAGATCTATACCATCTAGATTCATTACCACCCAAGCATATGGAACGTATTTTTCATATCCGTCTGGTGGAACCGTTATTATGGTATAGGTTACAACTGAGCCTTTTCCCTCAATGAATATATTTTCAAATCCCTTATTTCCACAATTTTGGCAGAAATAGGTGGTAACTAGGTGTAAATGCCCACATTTTGTGCATTTTCGGGCAAGAACCTTACCTTCTTTGGCACTATTGATGAATTCTTCTTTTGTTAACAATTTATACACTTTTGAATATGTGAACAGCGCAGCTTGCACCTGTTGCGCCAAAGTTATGTGTTAAACCGATTTTAGCATCTTTTACTGTTCTTTCTCCAGCTTTTCCTGTTAACTGATCAAAGACTTCAACTACCTGTCCAATTCCAGTAGCACCAATTGGATGTCCTTTTGATTTTAATCCTCCTGATGGATTAATTGGTATAGCTCCATTTAGTCTAGTCATTCCTTGTCGTACTGCCTCAACTGCTTTTCCTTTTTCAAAAAATCCCAAGTCTTCAGTATCAACTAGTTCTGCAATTGTAAAACAATCATGTACTTCAGCAAAATCAATATCCTTTGAAGTTATTCCTGCCATCTTGTATGCAGCTTGAGCAGCGATCTTTGTACTTGGAATTGTTGTAATGTGTTCTCTTCCTTGTAATGCAGCAGGAGAACCTCCCCTACCTGATCCTATTACATGAATATAGTTTTTTGTATGTTCTTTTGCAAATTTTTCGCTGCATATAATCACTGCACTAGCTCCGTCTGAAAACGGACAGCAATCATATAATTTAAGTGGACTTGCAACAACCGCGGATTTCATAACATCATCAATTGTAATTTTTTTTCTCAAATGTGCTTTTGGATTTAATAAACCGTTATCGTGATTTTTTACTGCAACCATTGCAAGATCTTCTTCTGTCGCTTTGAATTCAGCTAGATAAGCTCTTGCCATTGACGCAAAGAGTCCTGGAAATGATGCACCTGCTCCTCCTTCATAGAAAAAATCAGAGCAATATGAAAAATATGTTGTAGTCCATTCTGTACCTGTATGAGTTACTTTTTCTACTCCTGTTGCTAAAACTGCATCATAAAATCCAGCTGCAACATTTGCATAAGCTTCTCGAAATGAAACAGATCCACTCCCACATGCTGATTCAATTGATAAAGATGGAACTTCTGGAATACCAAGATCACTCATAATAACTGGTCCCAAGTGAACCTGTTTATCTGCTATACCAAATACATTAGAAATGTAACCTGCCTGAATTTCTTTTGGTTCTATTCCTGCACTCTCAATAGCGTCAACTGATGCCTGAATTGCTATGTCTGTAATGCTATCTTGTAATTTACCATATTTTGTGCTGCCTGCACCAATAACACAAACTTTTTCCACAAATCTCGCTGACTAGATTCCCTATAAAAATTCTTCATTAATGTTCAATTACAAGATCATGATATGACAGGGATGCAAGGAAAAAAAAATTCTCAGATTCAGATCTCAGTAAAGAGAAAAACAGCAGATTCAAGAAACTCTGTCAAAATTAATGAAAGAAAAATTGTAAAGATGAAAAATGAGATTAAACAATACTATGATAAAAATGGATATCTTTCTTGGTCTTCAAGAAAAAAGAAATACGTCATACTTGGAACAAATTCACCAGTAAATGGATTAGTTGAATGTCCTCAATGTCGTATTGGAAAGCTTATGGTGATACGTTCTCGTACAACAAAAAAAAGATTCATTGGATGTTCAAATTATTATAATGGATGTAGAGCATCATCGCCACTTATACAAAGAGGAATGCTTTGTACAACTAAAATTTTATGTAAGTTTTGTTCATGGCCAATTGTTCTTTTTAGATATTCCAGAAAACAAAAATGGACAAGACAGTGTGCAAATATAAAATGTAAAACAAGAGAAATTAAATCTTAAAATCTGGATAGATGTCTGTTCTTCTATTTTTTAAGAGCGGCAAATTTTTTCTTACCTGACGTACTCTGTCAAGTGAAATGTCAACAATCCCAATTCCTTCTCTTTTTTTCATATCCAATAGTATTTTTCCATACGGATCAACTATCACACTTCGTCCACAGTATATGTTACCAACTTGATCTGGTGAAATAAGATAACAGCCATTTTCAATTGCGCGCGTTTTGTTTATAGTTATCCAATGTTCCTCTTTCATCTCACCTTTTACCCATGCAGATGGTGCTACAAGAATTTCTGAGCCAGCAGATACAAGCGTTCTAGATATTTCAGGAAATCGCAAGTCATAGCAAATCATCATTCCCATTTTCCCTATTGCTGTTCTAGTTGGTTTTACAATTTTAGATCCAGCATAAAGCTTGTTTGATTCTTTAAAACCAAGTGCATCATAAAGGTGAATTTTTCTGTATTTTGATAATACCTTGCCATTTTTATCAATAAGAAAAGAGGTGTCATATACTCGATCAGTTTTTGGACTTTTTTCATAAAAAGTTCCTACTACTTGAATAGAGTTTTGTTTTGCAGATTTTGAAATTGAATGAACAAATTCTCCATTAATTGTTTCAGCTAAACTTGCAAGCTCTTTTGGCGATTGAGAAGATGTGGTATGGAACATCATAAATTCTGGAAATGCACATAGTTTTACTCCACGTTTTGCAGCTTTGTTTATGTAATAAAGGATTTTTTTTAGATTTTTTTTCTTATCAACATCTGCTTTTAATTGTACAAGTGCAACTTTTGTCATGAATTTTGTAGACAGAGTTAAAATAAAAATGTAGTTTAGAGAGGATTTCCAGCCATGTACCAGTTTTCTTTGGGATTTTCCTCAAAGACTACAATGACATGATTTTCTTTGGTCTTGAGAATTTCTACTGCAGATTTTGTTATTGCTTTAGCAAAATCCTCTTTTTGTTTTTGTGTTCTGCCAGGATACATTGAGATTGTAATTAATGGCATGTGTTCTCGATAAGTCATGTAGAATTTATTCCTTGATATACCATAATATAGAATAGTAATATTGTGAGATACAGTTACATTGTTCTGATAATAGGTGCAATCATGTTGCTTGTTGGTAATTTTCTTGGAAATGCACTCTTAAACTCTATATTTACAAATAATCCAAATCATTCACACCTAATCAATGATGTAAATCAGGAACTACTATCTCTGAGTTATTCACTTTTAATTATGAGTAAATTTGGAATAATAGTTCTGGTATTGGGAGGAGTTATTTTCATCAAAGATAGAATTAAAAAATAAGATTATCTTACTTGTAATCTTTCCATCCGTATCTTGTGCCATACGTGAATTCTGAGCTGTGTGTTTTTTTGTAGAGAAAGCCTGTCAGCAGACCTACCAAAAATCCACCTATGTGGGCAAAAAAGGCAACACCAGAACCACTTGAACCAACAATTACTGGCAAGACATTTTGAAATATGAACCAAAACGGAAGATACCACTTTGCGGAAATACGAATAATTCTAATGAAAAATCCAAAGAACATCAAAGTCATTACTTTTGCATTAGGAAATATCATAAGATATGCTCCAAGTACACCAGAAATTGCTCCTGATGCACCTAATGCAGGAGCAGCACTTGATGGATCGGATAATATGTGTATAAAATCTGCAACTATTCCCCAGAATATATACAACGCAAGAAATTTCCCTCTTCCAAATCTGTATTCAATGTTATCACCAAAGATATACAAAAATAGCATGTTTCCTCCAATGTGTAATATTCCTGCATGGAGAAACATTGAACTAAAAATTGATGATATTACTCCATAATTTTTATCAATTAATCCATGAGTTACTTCTGATGGAACAGTGCCATAGTTAAGAAAAATTTCTTCAGCTCTCTGATTTGTAAACTCATAGAACTGTCCAGTAACTGAAATCTCCCAAAAAAATATAATTACATTTATTGCAATTAACGCATAAGTAACATAAGGTTTGTAACCTACAGGTTTTGGATTTTCATCACGCAGTGGAATCAAGGATGATAAATTAACTTTTATTTTGTATAATAATATTTGTAGAATTTTAAATTTTATACAGAAATTATTTCTATCGTAACCTAGTCTTTGCAGTAACTGCTACTACGCTAACTATAGCAATTACAAGAACTAATGATGCAACTGGACCAAATTCTGGTACTTTTACAGTAGATGGGATGACAAGATCTCCTCTGCCTATTCCTATTCTACTTGTATCAGGAATACCGTTGTTAACTATAGATTTTATGTTAATTTCTATTCTGTAAATTCCGTTACTTGGCAAGTTTATTGATTGAGTATCAATACCGCCCTTTGCTTTAAGACCTGTCTCAGAAATTGCCGTGTTACCATCTTTATCTAATATTTTCATATCATAGTTTACATCACCTGTTACTTGCTTCTCAGTAAAGGCATCAAAAAATGTCAATTTAAGACTGTTTTGTGTATTTGCAGTAATTTGAGTTGGAGACCAACCAAGATTAATTCCCCATCCTCCAAAATCAGTTAGCACACTAGATGAAGTCTGAACATTTGAAGCTGCTGGTGCAAGTTGAAAGTCCATTGTGTTTGTTCCAGGAGACATAGTTTTTGCAAAATTTTGAATATCAATTTTGTTCAACAAAATATGTGCTATTATAGTATCACCCAAAGAATATGGATCAACAATGAGTCTTCTGCCAGTAATTGGATTTCCATTCATATTTGCAACATATGTTGGTGTGCTTGTAAATTCTTTGAATGATTTTGGAATATGAATCTCTTCATGTACAAAAATTGGACGATCTTGGAATCTAGTTGTATTCCAGTCAAATGGCATAGAATACGAAATCTGTAATTTTGATGGATCAAAGCTAAAGTCATTATTGATTTTGTCATAGTATGAAATTATTTCAGAGTTGTAATTATTGTTGTTATACGTAATAGTGTGATTTGAAATGTCTCCTACACTAAGATATGAATCAAATTTTGGTATGGCTGTATCATTAAATGTTAATTGATCGAATTTGAATGAAATAAGCTCTATATGAATATGGTACAATCCCCCTTCTGAAAGTATTGGGGCATTTACTGGTATTGGTACATCACCTTGCGTCATCCATCCTAATACAGGATCATTATCTCCTTCTACACTCCAAACTCCTGGTGTATTATTTGGTTTAATCTGCAGTGTCAAGATTCCAGTATGTGTGTGAAAGGTATCTCTCATTAGAAGTTGTTCGTTTGATGCCTTTGTTACTGTGATTATAAATGAATCGTGCACAATTGTTTGATTTGTGTTTGCGTCAAACAGTCTTAATACTAAAGTTCTGGGTATAGAAGTATCTGTAGTTATTACGGATGGAGTAAGTTGGATGAAAAGACTTACCTTCATATTTCCAACAGAGGCGGGTGGGAGATTTTCCATTGCAAAACCATCACCATACACTTTATGAAAGGTCATTAAGCCAAAAACTGAAAGAAGTGTAACTACAAAAATTGCAGATAAGATACCCTTAGTCACATAGGACTGCATTAACAAAAACCTTACACGTATCATATTTAATTCTTAGCCATGATTCTCATTAACATTAAATTAATGACAGGTAAGAAAGGAACTAATGAAAAAATGGGGAAAAATTTGTTTTATTATTAGCATTTTTGCAGTTGGTTCAGTTTTTTATTTTATATTGAATTTTAATAATTTTGGTACAGAAAATTTTGCTTTTGCACAAAGCTCATCAATAACTATAATCACTTTAACAAATAACAGTGTTCTACTTGGCGGTGCTGAATATTCTATCACACCAAATCCATTAGGAAATTCTGGAACTTTTACCATAAAGGATAATTCTGCACTAGATTCTGAAAAAGACAAAGACGGAATAATTACCATAACTGGCGTAAAAAATGGAAACTATACAATTTCTCAAATCAATGCACCAACGGGATACGATGCTGACAAGCTTTCAAAAATAATACAAGTAAAAGATTCATCTGCAGTTTCAACATTTACTAATGTTCTTTCTGGAATAAGTCAGGTAACAAGCAATCCTGTAAATAACATAACATATACAGCAAAATTTGAATGCGGTTCAATTTATGCTGATGAGGGACCTCTAAGACCAGGTCATTATGATACAGACCTTAGTATTTTTAACAAGCAAAACTACCAGATTTCTATATTATGGAATGCTGTATTAAATGACGGACCAAGTTCTAATGCCATTTTAAAAAATCTTAATTCTGAAACATCAACAGGTCTTACTTGTCAAGATATTAGAAAATTACTTGGAAACAATAATGAAAATTTTGTGGAGGGTTTTGTGATAATTAATGTACCATTAGATTCAACATTACAACCAGAAAAAGGAATAACACTACAAAACCTATCAGGAGATCAAATCAATCTTCTTAATGTTCAAGTATTTTACACCGCTAATGCGCTTCCAACCCTTCCACATGAGGTAATAGTGGATAAGATCTCATTTTACATAATTAAAGACGATTCAGGTAAAATTCCAAAAGAAATGATTCGCAAGACACTTGATATTTCAATACCATCAAGTCTAAATGAGTTATCAAATACTGAAACCAAGGTAAAGAACATTCTTGCACAAAAGTATAATCTTACTGATAATGATCTAGGAATGATATCAGTTAGAATACAAAATATTTCAGTTGGAGTTGGTACTCTCATAGATGATCACGCTATATCATTAATTACAATACAGCCCCAAACAAGCTCCTAAATCAGATCTAAAATTCTATTACAAAAGTAATGTTAGGCATTATAAAAATAATAAAAAGAAAATGAAGGATTTAGAGTTTCAGAAATCCTCTAGTCTTTGCAGTAACTGCTACCACGCTAACTATAGCAATTACAAGAACTAATGATGCAACTGGACCAAATTCTGGTGACGTTGTACTGTTAGTTGCGTTAATTGTTGGTGTAGTTGTTGAATTGTTTGTTTGTGTACTAGCTGTTCTCACTATGACTAGACCAGTCATCCATGGATGAATTTCGTCAAAATAGTTGATTGTTCCTATATCAGCAGTTGTAAATGTGTGAGAAAATGCCTGTCCAGATGAAAGGTATTGACTGTCAAAGATAGAACCAGTTGTATTATCGTTTTGTTTTCCACTTGTTACTGTGTGAGGTGATCCTGTACCTGTGTCTGTCCATGTAACTGTATCACCTGGTGATACTTGTATTGGATTTGGTGTAAAACAAATATTTGTCGTGGCACAAGCTTGATTACTTATATCACCTTTTACTACGGTAAAAGTATTTGCAAATGCAGATGGAGCAAATGCCATAATGCCAACTACTAGAGTCAAAACAACAAAGAATGAACTTATTATTTTTGACTTCATGGATCTGCTATTTATTCAAGTGATAAAAAAGTATTTGTATTTCTGGCAGTTATGCCTATTTCGTGTCGTAAATATGAACAATCCTTACGATAACTGGTATTAAATAAAAAGAAAATGAAGGATTTAGAGTTTCAGAAATCCTCTAGTCTTTGCAGTAACTGCTACCACGCTAACTATAGCAATTACAAGAACTAATGATGCAACTGGACCAAATTCTGGTGACGTTGTACTGTTAGTTGCGTTAATTGTTGGTGT